>OLRQ01000368.1_pt1 | contig 49167 bp, 39 predicted proteins | sample 1671971 | NCBI WGS metagenome assembly OLRQ01 (sample SAMEA3136631, study PRJEB25190) | human gut metagenome | biome: human gut; feature: human-associated habitat; material: faeces | place: Austria | collected 2013
TTGCCGGAACGTTGCGACGCGCGGCGGTGAATATACATTGTGAAATCGCGTCCGGGATAACGACCAACACATTAAATAAGTTATAGATTTGGTAAAGCCAATAAAACCGCGAAATATCAACCATATCTAAACAGGTTATCAAAAGCAAATAATATGTCTTTTTTCGTGAAGCATGTTACTGGTCACGAAATGAGTAGCAATCAGTATTGTTGCTGTTCACCAGTGATGCTCCGCGAGGTGTTTTTTGTGAAAAAAATTCACAGAACCCCCGAGAATTAAGTTTGCGCAGCAAACGCTACCTCTTGTGCTTGTCACAAGAAGGTTCGTCTTTCTGTGCATCGCAAAGCGTGTTACTGTGAACGAAGTGAACAGTAGCCCAGTATTCTGTCAATTCCCATTTATACGTCAAAAAACATTGTAAAATCAGCCTCTTTGGCGTATAATATACATACAAACCCAAAGGAGGTCCTCTATAAAATGAAAGACACTAAACATAAAATTCTGACTCTGGCCGCGTTGACTACGATTGCCGCTGGTGTCATCCATCTCACCAATAGAGTGATTGTTGCCTCTTCCCAGTTAAAAGAAATGCTTGATTTTTCCAATCACAACTATTATAATTGGCGTTTCGGAAAAATTTATTATACCAAGAAGGGAAAAGGCTCTCCTCTTCTTCTTATTCATGATACAATGCCTGGAGCCAGTGGATACGAATGGTCTCGTGTTGAGGATCAACTTGCTCAAGAGCACACCGTATATACCCTTGATCTATTAGGTTGCGGACGTTCGGAAAAAGCTGGAATTACATATACAAATTTTCTTTTCGTACAAATCATCTGCGATTTTATAAAAAATGTAATTAAAGAGAAAACCGACATCATTGCAAGTGGTTTCTCATGTTCATTTGTTACTACTGCCGCTGCTTACGATAAAGAAAGCATTAATAAAATCATGTTTATTAATCCGGTAAGCATGATTTCTCTTGCCCAAACTACCACAAAAAAGGATAAATTATTCAAATTCTTTATCGAACTGCCTATATTTGGAACCTTTATCTACCATATAATTGTTTCACGTGAAACAATTAATGATTTCTTCCTTGATAAGCTTTATTATAATCCATTCCATGTAGACAAAGATGTCCTGGATGCATATTATGAAGCTGCGCACAAAGGTGGTTATTATGCAAAATGCCTATACTCCAGCCAAAGTGCTAAATATATGAATATCAACATTCGCCATGCTGTAGAATCAATTGATAACAGCATTTATATCGTAGAAGGTGAAGATGAGCCAAATGGTGCTGCAATTGTAGAAGCTTATCAGAAAGTAAATCCAGCAATTGAGTCAGCAACCATTCCATGTTCCAAGCATTTTCCACATATTGAGAATGTAGAAGCATTTCTTGAGCAGGTTGGTGCATTCTTTTAATTAAAATAAAGATATAGATATGCCTTCAAAGCAGAATAAAAAGCTTCGAGATTGTATAATATAATCCCGAAGTTTTTTTGTTTTTGTAATAATAATTTATTATGCTTTATGCTTTTCCTGTTCTTTCTATATTTCCAGAGCATATTAAAAAAGCTTTCTACAAGATGTACGTCACAATTTGTGGGACTTTGACCAGGATGAGGATGAGGTTGCCGTAGCGAATATGGCAGCCAAATTCAGGAATATATACCACAAAGTAAGGTGTGCGGATTGCGAAAATGTTTTTTGATACATCCCAGAGAGTGTTTAAAAAAGGCTTTCTGCAAGGTGCGCGCCACAATTTGCGGGAGATTTGGCCAGAATGAAGGTGCTGCAACGTGCTACGACACACCCAACTACGGGTAAAATATACTGCAAAGTGGGGGGTGTGGATTGAGAAATGATTTTCAAATACATCTCAGAGCTCTTTTCGTATTGTTTTGTTGTTATTTTGTTATTTTTTCAATTATGCGCTGTTCCATTTTATCTTTATACAATCTTTTTGTTTTAATTAGAATTGTTTAAAAGTATATTTTTACATAACAATATATTTTTCAGAGGATTTTTACGATTCATTTGCCTGTTTTGTTGTTCAAAATACATTAAATAGGTCTTTGTTGTATCATCGTGTCGTTAAGTGTTATTTATTGGACTTTATTGTATGTTTTAGTAGGTTTTTATTTTATAAAAGTTATTATTACATTTTATATTTACCGTAATATTTCAGAAAGCAAAAGCAAAGTTTCTGTTTTCGGACTTTTTATATAGTCGGCTAATGTAAAACCATATGAGTAAAATTCAAAGGTTTTTAAAATTTTATTTTCAAAAACAATGCATATAGAAATTCAAACAGACAAAATAGCCAACGTTAATTACATATTTCATACCATTTGAAATGTCAGCGGACCAGAGCGTGTTTGGAAAAGGCTTTCTGCAAGATGTGCGTCATAATTTGTAGGAGATTTTGCCCGGATGAGGGCGTCGTAACGAGCTGCGACAACCGAATTCGGACAAAATATACCACAAAATTTGGCACGCAGATTGCAGGAATGATTTTTAAATGCATGCCACAATTCACAGGAGCTTTAACTTAAATTCAGTTGCTGTAGTGAACCACAGCGACCGAATCCGAATAAGATATATAACAAAGCAAGGCGTGCAGATTGCAGGAATGATTTTTCAGACACGCTCGGGCGTAGCCCGCCACACATTTTTTCCATCCGCACCTTCAACTTCACGCATCCAGCTTGATTGATATCGTTATTTGCAAAACGATGTACGCGCATATTCATATCCAGTAGAATTCTTATGCAACAGGCAATTCAACAGTTTTTCCAAACAGCAAAAAAGATCCTTGTCCTGTTTTTTTCACAGGCAAGGATCTTTTTTAATCATTTTTTCAGCTACTACTCTTCAGCATCCTCTGAAGCCTCTGTCGTTTCTGTTTCAGCATTATCTGTAGAAGCATTTGTTTCAGGATCTGTTGTCTCAGCGTTTTCGTTTTCCTCTTTCTCACCAGTTACAGATTCAAATGCCTGAAACAGTTCTTTTACTGTCATTTTATTTACCAGATATACTTTTTTGTTTATAACAGCGGCATAGTAATTTGTATCATAGGAATAATACTCCACTTCCATTTCATTGCCATCTATATCTGTAAATTTCACAGTCATTTCCGGATCTTCATTGGACTTAAATTCATCAGTCAGACGTTTCTGCGCTGTCATGTTGATCAGCTTATTGTAGAACGTTGTAAATGTTGTGCTGTCCAGGTCTTTTCCATTTAGTGTATAAGATAAGGTTACACCGGTTGAGCTTGTGGTACTTGCAGTAGAAGAACTGTCATCTGTATTTTCAGTATCTTCGTCGGTCAAATCACCTGATGAAGTGTTATCATCAGCAGCATTTCCCTCTACATCGTTGCCGTCGGCAACATCACTGCTGGTATTATCTGTTGTATCTTCATCTTCCGTCTCATTATCCGATGTTTCTACGTTTTCATCCTCAGATGTTTCACGTGAAACATTTACGATATAATCTTTTTCTCCGTAATTCACATCCAGAGTATCCAGATTATTTACAGACAAATAGCTTACTGTCAAATCCCAGAAATCAGCATTTGTTTTTCCAAGGAAAGTATCAAGAGAATCCTCGGATATTGTATAAATTTCGTTGCTATCATTTACCCGAACATATCTTCCACCATCTGAAGATTGATCTCCAACCTGAATTACAAGTTCTCTGTCAACCATTTCAGTTTCCGGTTCTGAATCTTCAGAACTTTCTGCGGACTCAGTATCTGTAGTTTCCACCCCAGCCTCGTCATCTGATTCAGTTACATCTGTATCTTCTGCTTCGACGTTGTCATCTGCTGTTTCATCTGTATTCTCATTTTCTACAGCTTCTGAATCTTCTGTGTCTGCCACATCCACATCTTCATCTGAGCTTTCGTATCCATCTGTCTCAGAATCCTCATCTTCATCTGGGCTTTCGCTTCCATCTGTCTCAGAATCCTCATCTTCATCTGGGCTTTCGCTTCCATTTGTCTCAGAATCCGCATCTTCATCCAAGCTTTCGCTTCCATCTGTTTCAGAATCCGCATTTTCATCCGCCTGGTTCTCATCCCCAGATGCCTCTGAGACCTCCTCATCGCCATTTTCAGCCTCGTTTTCATCATCAGTGGACTCTTTCTCAACTTCTTCCTGATAATCCACTGTAATCTCTGCATACGGCTTATCTAATCCGTACTGAGAGAGCTCATCTTCTGCGCAGTTATAATTTACATAACTTGCATAAGCCACACTGGATAATGTACTGGCTAAGGAAGTTGCCTTCGCGGAATCTGCTTTCTCAGTCTCTCCATCACCAGTAATATTCCAGAAATTATTTTCATCTTTCTCTACAACATAGGAAGAATCTTTTCCATCTACAGAAATTTTGCTGACCGTAGAGGAATCCACAGTTGGGAAAACGCCGCTTTTTGCAAAGTCGTACAAAGTTCCCTCAAAAGAAGAAAACGTGGAATTGCTTACTACATAAACTGTAGAAGAATCCTTGTTCAAGTCAATGTATTCCTGACTTGTGGAATCATTCTCCATTCCAAGCTGGATTACTGTCGTTCCCCCATCTTCTGTGGTAACCGTGATCGTGTTATCCGGCTGATCCAGTTCATATTCTGATGCATCCTCCACATTTTCCAGTGTTCTTTCCGCTTTTATAGAATTCAGGGCGCTGACTAGTGTATCGATTTTATCCTGATCTACCGGGAAACCAGTTTCATCACTTTTCACCCAGGAATCTCCATCTTTTTCAAAGGTAACTTCTTTTTTATCAATTACAAATTTTATTGATTTCACATCAGCAGACGCTATGGAAATAATTTCCGGATTTTCTTCCTCCGCACTTTCAGTATCCGCGGCCTCCTGCTTGGCTACGTAGGTTTTTACGCCTACGTATGCGCCGCTGAGGACAACTAAAACGCCCACTGCTGTAATAAGATTTACTGATTTTTTCTTCATCAGGCTTTTCTCCTCTTTAACCAAATCATAAATCCAATCAACAGGAATGCTCCAGGAATCAGACCAATGGTACAGATTTTCCAGAAGCTTGCATCATATGCTGTCAAAGTCAGATAAGATACTTCCAGACTCTTTGATGGGATAGAAACTGTTGTACTGCCTTCTGTGTCTACCAGAGAACTTAAAGAAGCCATCACAAGTTTCTCATTTCCACCGGAAACCATCTGATTGATCTGGCTCTGCAGCAGGTTTGATGTGGAATAATAAATAATATGAGTCTCTTTATCATCATCTACAGTCTCTGTAATGCTGACACCCAGGTCAAATGGGCCATCCACATCACCGTCTTCCTTTTCAAGAGAACCGCTGTTCAAATCTGTCTTTGAATATGCGCTGTCGGAAGTTGTAAGAAGGCTTTCAATATTCACAGTGTCTCTCACATCATCAGATTTCTGGATTCCCTGCGCATACGGCATCAGAATGTAATATCCGGAAGAAGCCACATCAGATGTAATATCTGTGCTGTTTACAGTTGGAACCAGGTAGTACGGCATCTGAGCGGCATAATGCTGTGCATTTCCTTCAAATACCAGGCCATCTACTCTGCTTACGCCGTAGTTTTCCAGCACTGCATCAAAGTTTTCCATTTTTTCTCCTGTGTAATCGGAGAAAATCATTGCTTTTCCACCATTTTCCAGATAATCGATCAATGCAGTCTTCTCATCCTCTGAGATATCTGTTGTAGGAGAATCAATCAGCAGACAGCTGGCATCCTCTGGAACACTTCCCTCTGTAAGCAGATTCAGGGATTTGATTTCCATGTTTGCTTTCTCAATATCTTCCTTGATCGTAGAATCAAGCTCCTGCTCTCCATGTCCCTCTAATGTATACAATACCGGCAGGTTTTCACTGGTTACATATGCAATGGCACTTGTGATCTGACCTTCGCCGTCGAAGCCTGTTGTCTGATAACTGTATGTGTTGTAATCCATTGTAGATTCGTAAATATTGTTATAATTTACAACCTTATTTCTGTCTCCGCATACAACAATTAAGCTATTAGAGGAAAGGTTGTCACTGGTGTATTCACTGACAAATTTAGGATTGACCACTGGATCTTTCTGTTCCACCTTAATATGATCAGATTCATCTGCATATCTTTGAAGCAGATTACTGATAGTCTCATCCTCACTTCCGCTCTGGGCGATCTGGTATATGGTTACATCCTTGTCCAGATCTTTCAGCATCGCTTTTGTCTCATCACCGATGGTGTAAAGTTTCTCGGAGCTGATATCCAGCTGCGTATACTTTGAAGGAAGATTTCCTACAATCATATTTATAACAATAATGATAGCAACGAAAACAACAATCATAACAGAACTGTAGCTTCCATTTTTCAAGTACTTTTTATTAATACTGTCTTTAAATTTTCGTTTTTCTTTTTTGTTATTATTGTTATTATTTTCGACGCTTTCGATATTAATTACGTTTTTGTCGTTATTGTCAATATTGTTATCATTTTTCTTCTTAAAAAACATTTTCCCCACCTCCTTAATTCCAACGTCTCTTCAAAATTGTCTGCATGGTAAGGAATATACAAATGGCAATGACAGACAGGAAATAAAGAACTCCAGTCACATCAAAAATACTGTTTGTAAAGTTTTCAAAGTGTGAACTTAAGTTAAACACTTCAAGAACCTTCTGGATTCCTCCTTCAAACACGCTGGATTTTACAACGTAAACGATTACCAGTGCCACTTCTCCAATCACGCAGACAGCACCTGAGATCACTGCATTTTTAATCATACTGTAGATCATAAGGCTAAGCGCTATGATCAGAATGCCAAATGTCACACATGTAGACATTGCCGTCTCTGAGAAAAAGGAAGAAATTCCATTCATCATATAAAAAGCAAATAAAAATACAAAGGTAAGAACTGCTGCAATTACCTGGCTCTCAGTGATTGCTGAGAAAAATACGCCGATCGCAATGTTTGCACTTCCCAGAAGGAAAAATCCAAGGAGTGCTGTGTACGCAGAGCCAAATGCAACGGTTCCGAACTTTGACATGATCAGCGGATAGGTTGCCAGAACTGCAATAGGGATTGCATAAATAGTCACAAGTGCAAGATATTTTCCCATTACGATGCCGGATACAGATACTGGAGAAGTAAGCAGAAGCTGGTCTGTTTTCTGCTTTCTTTCCTCAGCAAGTACACGCATGGTCAGGATCGGCACTGCAATCAGAAACACAAAGGTCATGGCATTTAAAGTATATTCAAATTTCGGATAAGCAGCTGAAAGCTGGTACGCTGAAAAGTAAATACCTGCGATCAGCAACACAAAAAACATAAACAGGTAGCCGACCATGGAGGTCAGGTAGCTTTTCAGCTCTCTTTTATAAATAGCAAGCATGGTTTACTCTTCCCCCTTTTCTTCCTCAGATGCGGCAAAACTATCCTGTTTATCACCAGACAGTCCATTATCTGACACATCATTGGATACTTCGCCCGATTCATCAAACTCTTTTTCTTCAAGTCCATTATCAGGGACAGTATCTTCGTTTTTCTCATTCAAATACTTCTTAGCATCTGCTGCCGTCTTAAAGAAAGATTTTCCGGATTTTTTTCCTGACGCATCTTTATCTTTTTTCTCGCTCTCTGTAAGTTCAAGGAAGATCTCCTCCAGAGAAACTTTCTTAGACTGCATTTCAAGGATCGGACAGCTGGCATTTACCATACTGTAGAACACTTTTTCACGCACATCCATATTCTCTTCGGTGCCCACTGTAATGGCGTATACGCCTTCCTCCGGGCTTTTCTTTACCGTAACCTCTTTTACCCCTTCTACGGCCTCCAGAGCGGCTCTGATAGTGTCTTTCTGACCTTTTACAAGCAGATTCAGGTTGTTTGAGCCTGCTGCCAGTTTTCCCAGATTCTCAGGGGTATCGCTGGCTACCAGTTTTCCATGGGAAATGATCAGCACGTAGTCGCAAACGGCGCTGACTTCGGACAAAATATGGGAGCTAAGGATAACGGTGTGTTTCTGTTTCAGGCCTTTGATCAGATCGCGGATTTCGTTGATCTGTTTTGGGTCAAGCCCGACAGTCGGCTCATCCAGAATAATAACCTCCGGGTAACCAAGCACAGCCTGCGCAATACCAACCCTCTGTCTGTAACCTTTAGAAAGGTTCTTGATCAGACGATTTTTCATGTCAGTAATCTTTACCATGTCCATGATTTCTTCGATCATAGTGGCTTTTTTATCTTTAGGAATTTTCTTCAGATCTGCTACGAATTTCAGATATTCCAGAACGGTCATATCAAAATAAAGGGGCGGCATTTCGGGTAGATATCCGATGCATTTTTTTGCCTCCTCAGGTTCTTCCAGAATATCATGACCGTCTATGACTACTGTTCCCTCGGTGGATGCAATATAGCCGGTTATCATATTCATGGTTGTGGATTTTCCGGCGCCGTTGGGGCCCAGAAAACCATAAATCTTGCCTTTCTCGATTTCAAAAGAAAGGTGGTCTACAGCGGTGTGATCGCCGTAGCGTTTTACCAGATTTTTTACTTCAATCAAGTTTCTTACCTCCTTCAAGTTGCAGATGCATGGTTTATCCCATGCATCTATCTATGATTATTTTATGTGCAACCTGTGAGGAAATTTAGATAATTATGTGAGAAATATGTGATTATTTTGTGTTGGAAGTGTGTCCCAAAATAAAATACGTTCCGCAAAGTGGAGCGTGCAGATTGCGGGAATGTTTTTTCAGACAAACTCTTCGCGATGAAGACAATTCCATAACTGCCCGTATTTTGAAAGTGATTGAGACAGAACCTATGTTATCTTAATATTAACATATATCCTACGCCAGCGGCTCCTTTGCCGGCAAGCCAGCCTTTCTTGGGTACTTCTTAGCGGTCGGTTTCATCTTCTTGATCACAACGAAAGAACGATCCATATCCGTGTCCACAAGGGGAAATTTCACTACATTCTGGACTTTGCCGCCGAGGATTTTTACGGCATTTTCAGCCTGGGAAAGTTCCTCGTCTATCTTGCCGGATTTGTAGGAAATAAAGCTGCCACCTTCTTTTACAAAGGGGATACAATACTCGGAAAGGGTGCTTAAATTGGCTACTGCACGGGAGACACAGAAGTCGTATTTTTCTCTGTGTTCCTTCTGTTTCGCGTAGTCTTCGGCTCTTCCGTGAAGCGCTGTTACGTCTTTTAAACCAAGCATTTCGATTACTTCATTAAGGAAATTCACCCTTTTATTCAAAGAATCCAGAAGGGTAATTTTAAGCTCCGGAAAAGCAATTTTCAGCGGGATTCCAGGGAAACCAGCGCCGGTTCCGATGTCGATCACGGACTTTCCCGGCAGCTTTTTCTGGTCAAAACTTCCTACTTTTACGATAGATAAACTGTCAAGAAAATGCTTTAAAATTACCTCGTTGTACTCGGTAATTGCAGTTAAATTCATTACCTTATTTTTCTCTACAAGGTACTCATAATAAGTGATAAACTGCTTCTTCTGCTCCTGGGACAGAGCAATTCCAAGCTCTTCTAGTCCTTTCTCAAAGAGTGTTAAATCGTATTCCATATATGTCTCCTTATACCTCAAACTACTTACTTTCCAGTTGCTTAATACACAGCGTTTTTGCAAGTAATATTTCTTAGCAGGTCATTTCAGGTGCGTTTTTAACGAAGGTGAAATCCGCTAGAGCGTGTTTGAAAAAGGCTTTCTGCAAGATGTACGTCACAATTTGTGGGAGATTTCACCCGGATGAGGGCGCTGCAGCGGGCTACGGCAACCGAATTCGGATGAAATATACCGCAAAGTGGGGCGTGCAGATTGCGGGAACGATTTTTCAAACAGGCTCTGGCATATGATTATTACTTGCGTAAGCGCAAAAATGCGCCTTTATTAACGATTTTTCCCATACTGCTCCATATAAACCAGCAGCACCGAAATATCCGCCGGTGAAACACCGGAAATTCGGGATGCCTGTCCAATGGAAACAGGTCTGTAAAGTTCCAGTTTCTGCCGTGCCTCAATACGCAGGCTCTTTACTTTCTCATAGTCCAGATCCTCTGGAATTTTCTTGGCTTCCAGCTTCTTAAACTGCTCTACCTGCTTCATCTGGCGGCGGATATAACCGTCGTATTTAATATTAATGTTTACCTGCTCCTGCACATCCCAGGCAAGTTCAGGGCGGTTCTTATCAATAGGAGCCACCTCTGCATAGGAAAGCTCCGGTCTGCGGATCAGCTCTGCAAGACTGATTCCTGACTTAAGTGGTGTGCTTCCTTTGCTTTCCAGAAGGCTCTGAACTGCCTCTGTCATACCCACATTTGTATTCTCCACACGCTGGATTTCTTCCGCTATCAAGCGTTCTTTTTCCACTACTTTTGCATAGGTTTCGTCATCTACAAGACCTACCTCCCAGCCCTTTTTACGAAGTCTCAGATCCGCATTATCCTGACGGAGAAGTAGACGGTACTCGGCACGGCTGGTCATCATACGGTATGGCTCATGGTTCTCTTTTGTAACCAGATCATCAATGAGAACACCGATATAAGCCTCAGAACGATCCAGGATCAGCTGCTCTTTTCCCAGCACTTCCATGGCTGCATTGATACCAGCGATCAGTCCCTGGGCTGCTGCCTCCTCGTAACCTGAACTTCCATTAAACTGTCCGCCACTGAAAAGACCTTTAATTTTCTTAAACTCCAGCGTTGGATAAAGCTGTCTTGGGTTAATACAATCGTACTCAATAGCATAAGCATTCTTCACAATTTTTGCATGCTCAAGGCCTGGTACGCTGTGGTACATTTCCTCCTGCACATCTTCCGGCAAAGAGCTGGACATACCGCCAATGTACATCTCATTTGTGTACATTCCCTCTGGCTCAATAAACACCTGATGTCTTTTTTTATCTGCAAAACGAACTACTTTATCCTCAATAGAAGGGCAATAACGCGGACCAGTTCCTTCGATCATACCAGAGTACAGTGGGGAACGATCCAGGTTTGCACGGATGATATCATGGGTAGCCTCATTGGTATAAGTCAGCCAGCAGGATTTCTGCTCGATCTGCACATCCTCCGGATCTGTGGAAAAAGAAAATGGCACTACTCTCTCATCCCCAAACTGCTCTTCCATCTTGCTGTAGTCGATGGTATTTCCTGCAATTCGGGCAGGTGTTCCAGTCTTGAAACGGAACATTTCAATTCCCAATTCTTTCAGAGAATCAGTCAGATAATTGGCTGCCTGCAGTCCATTTGGACCTGTATAATTGCTTACATCACCGTAAATACAGCGTGCTTTCAGATAAGTTCCAGTACACAAAACTACCGCCTTACAATGGTAGACAGCGCCGGAATACGTCTTCACACCTGTGATCTTGCCATCCTCTACCAGAAGCTTGGTAACCTCTCCCTGGCGGATGGTCAGGTTCTCCTGATTCTCCAACGTCTTTCTCATTTCATTACTGTAAGCCTGCTTATCAGCCTGAGCACGAAGGGAATGCACTGCCGGACCCTTGGAACAGTTCAGCATCTTAGACTGAATAAAAGTCTTGTCAATATTTTTTCCCATCTCTCCACCAAGAGCATCCAACTCACGGACCAGATGTCCCTTTGAACTACCGCCTACATTTGGGTTACAAGGCATCAGCGCAATACTCTCTGCGCTTACCGTAAACATGATCGTACTCAATCCCAATCTCGCCCCAGCCAACGCTGCCTCACAGCCAGCATGTCCAGCACCGACCACTACTATGTCATAATTCTCCTCTAAATGTTTCATTTTTATCTCCTCTATAACACACTCATTCATATATTATCGCGTCCCTCTGCCACTACTTACCCATACAAAACTTACTAAATATCTCATTCACCAGATCTTCCCCAACTTCTTCCCCGGTAATTTTCCCCAAGCTTCCATAAGCAGCCATCAGATCAATGGAAAAGAAGTCTTCCGGCATGCCATCCTCGATGCTCTGTTTTACCATTGCAAGACTCTCTTCTGCCTCTTCCAGTGCCTCTTTGTGACGGGCATTTGTAATATAAACCTCATCGTTAAAAGAAATTTTCCCACTGAAAAACATACTCTTAATGGTATCCGCCAGCTGGGCAATTCCAGTCTCCTCTTTCGCAGAAATCGGAATGAGAGGATGGTTGATTTTCTCCTTTAATGCCTCCATACTCACAGCCGAAGCAAGATCTGTTTTATTGTACAGTACAATTGCTTTTCTGTCTTTCAGCATTTCAATGATTTCTTCATCATTTTCATCAAGCGGTGTAGAGCTGTCTACTACGTATAACACCAGATCTGCACCCTTTGCAACCTCCCGGGCTCTGGAAACACCGATTTTTTCCACCACATCTTCTGTCTCGCGGATACCTGCCGTATCTACAATTTTCAGCGTAATTCCATGAAGGGTAATATACTCCTCCAGAATATCTCTTGTAGTACCCTCAATATCCGTTACAATGGCCTTATTTTCCCCTACAAGAAGGTTTAACAGAGATGACTTACCTGCATTTGGCTTACCCACGATAACCGTCTCAATTCCTTCCCGGATGATCTTGCCATCTGTGGAAGTTTTCAACAGCTCTTCGATGGATTTCTGCTCTTTTTCCACGATTCCATGTAATTTCTGTGGATATCCCTCAAGGCTGATATGCTCCGGATCATCCAGAGCAGACTCGATAAAAGCAATCTCGTAGATCAGGTCGCTTCGAATCTCCTTGATGGTCTTTTGTACAGAACCTTTCAGCTGACTCATGGAGCTTTTCAACGCATATTCATTCTTCGCCTGGATCACATCCATAACTGCCTCTGCCTGGGAAAGATCCAGTCTGCCGTTCAGGAAAGCTCTCTTGGTAAACTCTCCGGGTCCGGCAATCTTGGCGCCGTTTTTCAAAACCGTTTCCAGAACCCGGTTCATGGCATAGACACCGCCGTGACAGTCAATCTCCACGGTATCTTCTCCTGTGAATGTTTTGGGGGCGCGCATAACCATGACCAGAACTTCATCCACCGCTTCTTCTCCATCATAAATATAACCATAATGAATGGTGTGGGTGGGCACTTCTTTAATTTTCTTTTTCCCGCCCTTGGAACGGTAAATGCGGGATATAACGTCCATGGCTTCCGGGCCGCTGATTCGGATGATTCCGATTCCCGAAGCACTCACAGCAGTAGATATCGCTGCAATCGTTGTATTCATGTGATTTCCTCCATGTAAATTACAATCCAAATTATAAACTTAACACATCTTTTGACACTCATATCATTTTATTATACAAAAAAAGTTACTCCAGGGAAAGATATTAAAACAAAAGCATAACGCTTCAGTTCTTCCATCTTTCACCTGGAATAACCTCTTATTCATTCTGCAAATCTTTTATAACACATTCAGATGTTTTATGCAAGATTTACCATCTTTTTAATTTTACAACCACATGACGATACGGCTCTTCGCCCTCGCTAACAGTCTCTACATACTTATTGCCCTGAAGCGCTGAGTGAATGATTCTTCTCTCATATGGGTTCATCGGCTCAAGTACAACTGGCTTTCTGGTCTTCTTAACCTTGTAGGCAATTCCTCTTGCAAGATTCTCCAGGGTCTCTTTACGACGTCTGCGGTAATCTTCTGTATCGAGCTTTACTCTGATATAGTTTGCTTTGCCCTTATTTACAACAAGGCTTGTAAGATACTGAAGGGAATCAAGGGTCTGTCCTCTCTTACCGATGAGAATTCCCATATCCTCTCCTTCAAAAGCAACTTCCAGACAACCGTCATTTGTGTTGTATTTGGAAGTGATCTCCACTTCACCAAGATTCATAGATGCAAATACGTCGCGAAGGAAAACAATTGCTCTCTCTTCCACTTCTTTGATCTCTGCCGGATCTGTGATGATCTCAACAGGTTTGGACTGTTTCGGCTTCTCTTCTCTTGGCTCTTTCGGCATTTTTTCTTTTGCCGGTTTTTCTTTTACAGGACGCTCCTTGAAGATTTTTTCCTTCGGCTGACGCGGCTGTTTTTCTTTTGTTTCCTTAAAAGGCTTCGGCTCTTTTGCTTCTTTTACAGCTGCTTTCACCGGTTCACTCTTTGGAGCCGGTTTTTCAGCTTTTACAAAAGTCTTAGCAGGCTTTCTGGTTTGCTCTTCTTTGATCGCATCAACTTTCACAGTATCAACGATTTCCTGTATCTCATCCTCTTCAGAAACTGTATTGATCTTGCGTGCTTTAATGATTGCCGGTTTGCTTCCGATGCCAAAAAATCCGGAACTACCTTCAGAAACCACTTCAATTTCCAGCTGATCACTGGAAACACCTAATTCGATGCACGCCTTGGTGATTGCTTCATTTTTCGTTTTTGCTGAAAACTGGATAAACTCCTCCATCTATGAAACCCTCCGTTCCCGACAACAATTACTTCTTCTTGTTTCTCTCGTCAAAATCCCTGACCATATTTGCTTTTGCTGTAATACTTCCAGGTTTTGCATTTCTTGCATTCTGGTAGGATTCCTCTACTTTTCTGGCTCTCTCTTCTGCGTTTGTGTTACTGGAACCTTTATCAATCTTGGTATTGATATTCTTAGTAGACTGATTTGCCTGATTGGTGATCTTCTGCGGCGGAAGTCCTTCCTTCGTACGCTGTTTCTCCATCTTCTTCATGTTCTCGTTTACCAGATCATTGATATCCATCTTATCAAGATGACGATTGATAAACCACTGCTGAGCACTTCTTACAACCGCACTTGCGATCCAGTAAATACCAAGACCTACCGGGAATGTGAAACAGAATACTGCTGACATAAGCGGCATAACCGTATTCATAGTCTTCATGGAAGCCTGCATTGTATCAACAGCTCCTTCAGCAGATGAAGTAGCCTGTGGCATAAGCTTATAGTTCAGTACCTGAGTCGCCCATGCAAGAATAGGAATCAGAAGTGCAGCGATTGCCAGTGCAATAGATGCTCCCTCAAAAGCAGCCTTAATGTAATTCAAAGGCTGATCTGCAATGTTTAATCCACAGAAATTCTGCATTTTGGAAATTTCTGCAGACGTGGTGTTAATGGTATCTGCAAATCCCTTAAACTGATCCATTGATGCAAGATCTTTCCACTGAGATGGAGATAATGCATAAAGGAAATCGATGACAGAATTACTGGTCGCTTTTCCGTTATCCAGCGCCAGCTGTACACGAGTCATCTTATTGTCTGTGATAAAGCTCTGGATCAGGTCTGTGTAGCCACTTACGCTTGTGATCTGATCAACAAGGCCTGTGAAAACATTCTTTACACTGCCAACATAACCAGGAATTTTGTAAATAACCTGCCATAATGCCATCAGGACAGGAAACTGGATCAACAGCTGCACACAGCTGCCGGTAGGTGAAACACCGTATTTCTGATATACAAGCTGAGTTTCTTCCTGCATTTTCTGCACGGACGCCTGGTCTTTTTTATCTTTGTATTTCTTCTGTATCTTCTGAAGCTCAGGCTGCATAACAGAGCTTAACTTAGAAAACTTCTGCTGTTTAACCTGCAATGGTGTCATCAGTGCATAAATAATAATACTGAAGATAATGATACAAAGACCCAGGTTCTGAATACCCACCAGATCAAGAACTCTGTAAATCCCGTCCATGATCCAGCCCATAATAGAAGCAACCTGTCCAATAATCGGGACACTGCTCTTCGTTAATAAAATCATATCCAAGTTTGTTTCCTCCTAGGCTTTTTCGGTGTAACTATTCAATTGTCAAAGTTTGAGTTTTTGTGCTGAAAATCAGTTTAAAGTGTCATTTATTGTACACTATCTGTTTCAGTACAGTTTATGGCACAGGATCGTATCCTCCATGTGAAAAAGGATTGCAGCGCAAAATTCTCCACACTGCAAGAAGCCCGCCCTTTAACGCACCATATTTTTGAATTGCTTCTAAACCATATTGAGAACATGTGGGAATATAAGGACATTTTGTTCTCTTCATCGGCGATATATATTTCTGATAGAGACGAATCATATGAATCATGATATTTCTTGGACTAAATCTGCTCATGATAATTTCTCCTGCAAATCTGTTTCAATATTGCCGCTCCTTTACCGAACCAACAATACTGCCCAAATACCGTTTAATCTTCCACATGAAGCTCAGCCTCACGGCGGATCTTCATTCTGCCTGCAAGGTGCATAAGCGCACTCTCAATCTCCTGATAGGACTTGTCCTTTGCATTTGGTCTTGCGACCACTACAATGTCCAGTCCCTGACGGAAGGATCTTTCATTCAGGCGGTAGCTCTCTCGTATCAGTCTGGTGACTCTGTGGCGTACCACACTATTCCCAACTTTTTTACTTACAGATATTCCCAGACGATTCTCCATGTGCCTGTCATGGTTCTCAAGCACATACATCACCAGATACCGATTTGCCTGTGATGTTCCTTTTCGGTATACCCTTTGGAATTCGTTATTTTTCTTTAAGGAGTCTGAGTATTCCATCTGATTCTCCTTTATATGATATTGAAATAATTATTTCTGTATAGAAGAAAAGACCACAGTAACTGCGGTCTTAACGGTCTTAAGCAGATAACTGCTTTCTTCCTTTTAATCTTCTGGCAGCTAATACTTTACGTCCGCCTTTTGTGCTCATACGAGCTCTGAAGCCATGGACTTTCGCTCTAGATCTTTTTTTCGGCTGAAATGTCATTTTCATAGGTAAAGCACCTCCTTTATCTATATGGAATTTAAAATTATTAACCTAATCAGAACATCATTTCAATTATATTCATAAATGGCATTCTCGTCAAGTAAAAATTCTTGCTTTCCTAGAATTTTTTATATCCACAAAGTTTTCCACACTGTGCATAACCTGTCATTTTGAAAAGGTTTACGTAACATTATCCACATTTTGTGGATAACTTGTGGATAACCTGGGGATTATCAGCAAAAATATCCACTTTTGACTGTTGATTTTAACGCATATGTCACAAAAAACAGTATATTTCGAGGGGATTCGACAGTGGATAGAGTTATACACATAATTTTTCATTATTGAAACCCGTAAAACCATGTTATGGTAACCAGAATGGTTATCAACCTATTTATCCACATTTATCCACACACAAAATGTTGATAACTTTCCAGTTTATTCACAAGATATCCCCCATTTTTTTCCTTGAATTTTTTTATTATCCACTGCAATTTTTTTTAATTGTGGATGTTTTGTGGACAATTCTATACTTTTCCCCATTTATTTTTCCTATTTTTAGCTTCAAAACAACATTTTCCTCCTCGTCCCCTCATTCTTTTAGGTAATCCACAGCAATCTTAATTCTTTCTCCGAATGTGCATAATTTTCCACATAAATTTCCTATATAAATAAGATTTTGTCGTTGCGAAAAGACAGGATTTATTATAATATATATAAGGATATTTATGTCCGTTTATCAAAATACCAGTAAAATTCCGGTATATTTAGCCTGGCACACCCTAATTTCCTGTTTCCAGCTGGTATTTTGATAAACGGACATGTCGCCGACGGACGGCATCATTTAATATAAGAAACAATCAGATGTGTACGGGAGGAAAAAATGAGCACAGTAATAGAAAAATGGGATGAAATCCTGGGAATTGTGAAAAAGGAGCACGATCTTTCCGATGTTCGATTCGACACATGGCTGAAACCCCTGAAGGTTTATGATGTCAGTGGAAATGTAGTTACCATCGTCGCTTCCGACCAGGTGCGATTAAGCTACATTAATAAGAATTACAAACTGCCTCTGCAGGTTACCATAAGCGAAGTTACCGGAATGACCGACTGCGAAGTGAAATTTATCCTTCCAGAAGACGTCCCGGCGAAGAAATCCATTTCCGACGCTGCACCTGATCAGGACAACCGTTTTAAGGCCAGATGTGAAGAAGCAAATCTGAACCCCAAATATACATTCAATACTTTTATCGTGGGCAGCAACAACAAACTGGCTCAGGCTGCAGCCCTGGCAGTAGCGGAATCTCCGGGAAATACGTACAATCCGCTGTTTATCTATGGTGGTGCAGGACTTGGCAAGACCCATCTTATGCATTCCATCGCCCACTTTATTATTGAAAATGATGATAACAGTAAGGTTCTCTATGTTACAAGTGAAGAATTTACCAATGAGCTGATCGAGACCATCCGTAATGGAAATAACACCGCCATGAGTAAATTCCGCGAGAAATACCGTAACATTGATGTCCTTCTCATTGATGATATTCAGTTTATTATAGGAAAGGAATCCACGCAGGAGGAATTTTTCCACACCTTCAACAGCCTTTACAGTGCAAACAAACAGATTATCATATCTTCCGATAAACCGCCGAAGGATATGGAAATTCTGGATGAGCGTTTCCGTTCCAGATTCGAATGGGGACTGATCGTGGATATTACTCTGCCGGATTACGAGACCAGGATGGCCATTCTTCATAAAAAAGAAGACATGGACGGCTACAATGTAAGCGAAGATGTTATCAAATATATTGCAAATAATATCAAATCCAACATCCGTGAGCTGGAAGGTGCCTTCAATAAGGTAGTTGCTTATGCAAAACTGGAGAAAAAAGAGGTTACCCTTGAACTTGCCGAGCAGGCTCTGAAGGATATCGTCGCACCGAATGAAAATAAACAGATTACTGCAGACTACATTATTTCTATGGTAGCAGAGCATTTTAATGTAAGTACTGCCGATCTTTGTGGAAATAAAAGAAGTTCCAAGATCGTGATGCCAAGACAGGTGGCAATGTATCTTTGCCGTGAAATTCTGGCGATCCCGCTGAAAAATGTAGGACAGTATCTTGGAAATCGCGACCACACTACCGTTATGCACGGAGTAGAAAAGATCGAAAAGGAGCTCCAGAACAACGAACAGCTCCAGAACACCATTGATACATTAAAGAAAAAAATTAATCCACAAACTTAACACATTTTTTCCACATTTCATGTGTATAAGATGTTGACATTATGTGTATTAATGTGAATAACTTTTGGCGACAAAATCGCTTATGTGGTTTTACACAGGTTATTCACACTCTAAACCAATGCTTTTACACGAAGTTATCCATACCCGAAACCCTTTTATTCACTGGGCGGAAGTGAGTTTTTCACATATTCACACCCCCTACGGCGGATACGGCGGATATCTTCTTAAATATATTTAATGAAAAACCCATTTTCTCCAGAAAGGAAGTTATACACATTATGAAAATCATTTGCTCCAAAAGTAACTTGTTGAAGAGCGTCAGCATTTCCTTAAAAGCTGTACCATCCAAAACAACTATGCCAATTCTGGAATGTATTCTGATTGATGCAACAACAAATCAGATCAAATTTACTACTAATGACATGGAACTTGGAATCGAAACCATTGTCGAAGGTACTATAGAAGAAAAAGGAATGGTTGCCCTGAATGCGAAAATCTTTTACGAGATCATCAGAAGACTTCCAGACAACGATGTTACCATTAAAACTGATGAAAAATTCGCTGCAACTATCACCTGTGAGAAAGCAAAATTTAATATTCCTGGAAAATCAGGAGAAGATTTCGCATATCTTCCTATGATTGAAAGAGATGAACCATTAACTATCTCTCAATATACATTAAAGAATATGATTTATCAGACAATATTCTCAATTGCAGTCAACGATAACAACAAATTAATGACTGGTGAGCTGTTTGAAATTAAGGATAATTGTCTGAAAATTGTCTCTCTGGATGGACACCGTATTGCGATCCGCAAAATGCCTCTGAAGAAAGACTATTCAGACCGCAAGGTTGTAGTTCCAGGCAAGACTCTGAATGAGATCAGTAAGATCTTATCCGGAGAAATGGATGATGTAGTCAGCATTTTCTTCACAAACAATCATATTTTATTTGAATTTGACCAGACTATGGTAGTTTCACGTCTGATCGAGGGGGAATATTTCCGTATTGACCAGATGCTTTCCAGCGATTATGAGACCAAACTTTCCATTAACAAAAAAGAATTCCTGGATTGTATCGACCGTGCCACACTCCTTGTAAGAGAAGGAGATAAGAAACCGATCATTATCCACATTACAGATGGCAGCATGGAGCTGAAGATTGATTCTGCAATGGGTTCCATGAACGAGGATATTGATATTGAGAAAGAGGGTAAAGATATTCTGATCGGATTTAATCCCAAGTTTCTGATCGATGCACTGAAGGTTATTGATGATGAGACCATCGACATTTACCTGGTAAACCCGAAAGCACCTTGCTTTATCAGAGATGAGGAAGAAACTTACACGTATCTGATTCTTCCGGTTAACATAAATCAGAACCAGGCAAGATAATGACACTTGCCACAGAGAGAAACGTAACAGACAATTGGAAGAGTATGGAAGTGAACACGGACTGCAAATAGTGGCTGGAGACAGTCTGGAAAACGAATTGCAGTCGTGATGCCAGAAGAGTGGAGGCAGAAAATTGGAAATCAGAATCAGAGATGAATTTATCAAACTTGGCCAGGCACTGAAACTTGCTGACCTTGTATCAGACGGCGTTGAGGCAAAATATGTGATCAACGACGGACTTGTAAAAGTAAATGGCGAAGTAGATACCAGAAGAGGCCGCAAGGTTTATGGCGGTGACGTTATTTCCTATAATGGCCAGGATGTGAAGGTTCTGTCCGGAAACGAGTAAAATGGCTTATATTGAATCCATAAAATTAAGCAATTTCAGAAATTACGAATCGCTGGAACTTTCTTTTGACAAAGGAACTAATATTTTTTATGGGGATAATGCACAGGGAAAAACAAATATCCTGGAGTCTGTGTATCTGTGCGGAACCAGCAAATCCCATAAAGGAAGCAAAGACCGGGAGATTATCCGCTTTGAACAGGATGAAGCCCATATCCGCATGATGGTGGGAAAAGATTCCATGTCTTATAAGATTGACATGCACCTTCGGAAAAATAAGGCCAAGGGCGTAGCAATCAACGGGCTTCCAATAAAGAAAGCAAGAGAGCTTCTCGGTGTGGTGAATCTGGTTTTCTTTTCCCCGGAGGATCTGAATATTATCAAAAACGGTCCGGGAGAGCGACGAAGATTCATGGACGCGGAGCTTTGTCAGCTGGATAAACTATACCTCACAGATCTTGCCGGATACAATCATGTTCTGAACCAGAGAAATAAGCTGCTGAAGGATATGTATAAGCAGCCGGATCTTGGAGCGACTCTGGATGTATGGGATATGCAGCTGGTAAATTATGGCCGTAAGATCATTGGCAAAAGAAGAGAATTTGTGGAGTCCCTTAATGAGATTATTAAGGAAATTCACAGAAATCTTACCGGCGGTATTGAGAATATACAAGTGATATATGAACCAAGCGTGGAGAGTGAGGCTTTGGAAGAGAGCCTTTTCCGCAACAGAGACCGGGATCTTCGGATGAAAATGACTTCGTCCGGTCCTCACAGGGATGACCTGATGGTGGCTGTAAACGGAATTGACATCCGCAAATATGGTTCGCAGGGGCAGCAGAGAACAGCAGCTCTTTCCCTGAAACTTTCGGAGATTTATCTGGTGGAGAAGATCATTCATGATAAACCGGTTCTGCTTCTGGACGATGTCCTTTCGGAGCTGGATAGCAGCCGTCAGAATTATCTTCTTGAGAGTATTCATGATATTCAGACCATGATCACCTGTACTGGTCTGGATGATTTTGTCAGTCATCAGTTTACGATCAATAAAGTGTTTCACGTTGTGGCGGGGCATGTGTATCAGCCGATGGGATGTCCTGCAGATAAATAAGCTTGCGAAGTAGTATGCGATATGCTAAACTGGCATTAACTATGGAAAGTTGGTGAAAAATTTGGACAAAGAGGAATTTCGGGTTAAACTTGAAGAGATTAACCATTTAGTAGAACAGAAGGACTATAAGGGAGCCATGAATGTTGTAGACAGCATTGACTGGCGCCGTGTGAAAAATGTTCGTACCCTTTGTGTGGTTGGTGAAATCTATGCTGCCAATAAACGCTATGAGGACAGCAAGGAAATTTTCCTGCTGGCTTATCACAGAGCCTCCATTGGTAAGAACATTCTTTATCGTCTTGTAGAAGTTTCTTTGAAGCTGGGACAGGTTTCCGAAGCAGTGGAATTTTATCAGGAGTACAGGGAAGTTGCGCCAAATGATAATACGCAGTACATCCTGAAATACAAGATCCTGAAAGAAAAAAAGGCTCCTCTTGCAGAGCAGATCAAGGTTCTGGAGGATTATAAGGAGAAAGAATTTACCGAAAAATGGTCTTACGAGCTTGCCAAACTGTACTATCAGGATGGTGACAAAGAGAAATGTCTGGAGCTTTGCAACGAGATCATTCTCTGGTTCAACGAGGGTAACTACGTGATGAAGGCTATGGATCTGAAACAGCGTATGGGTGCTCTTACCGGCGAGGAGAAAGAACGGTATGAACAGCAGTTTGTACCGAAGCTTCTGAAACCTGAGGAAGCAGATACCATCAAGGAAGAAGAGAAAGCACCGGAAGCTGAGAAACAGGGAAGTGAATCTATTGAAAGTATTCAGATCAAGAATGAGGATCTGGATGGCGTAGAGAGTCTTCAGGATAAAATTTCCAAAGGACTTCGTGACATTTTTGGAAGCCGTAAGATGGATGAAATGGAAGACAGCATTGTTTCCACTGAGCAGACGAAAGAGGTTCAGGAAGAAATGCTTCGTGATCCGGCTTCCGAGAAAGAATATGAAAGTGTACCGGAGTTGGAGCCTGAAACTGGCAAGATGAAAGTGGAGAATACCAAGGAGAATGTTGCTGAAGAATCTGTGAATACAGCAGATGAGACTGCAGAGAAATCAGCAGAAGCAGTTTCAGAAGAAAATACAGAAGGTTTAGAGAATGCAGATCGTTCAGAGTCTGCAGAAGAGAAGAAGACATTTTCCACAGAAACAGAAACACCTGTTGAGAACCTGAAAATGCCTACACTGAATATTCCGGATTCTATGAAGAATATGGTACCGGAAGAGATTGAGGTTCCCAAGGCACCTGTACAGAATAACCTTTTCAGTGATGAGGCTGATGCTGCGGAAAAAATGAAAGACGAGAAACCTGCATTTGATTTTTCAAATTTCAATCTGGAGGATACGATTCTTGCTGCTGCTTCTGCACAGGGAATTGAAATTCCGGATGAGAAGGTAGATGAAGAGAAAGTTCAAGAAGAAAATAAAGAAATTGTAGAAGTCGCCAAAGAAATATCTACGCAACCCCAGAAAGCTGTAAAAGAAGAAAAAGTAGAGAAGATTCCGGAAGAAGAGGAAGTTATCACTGAGGACGAGGAAGAAATCGAGCCAGAACCAGAGCAGAAAAAGCCGGTTGTAGAACTTGAGGAAGAGGAATTCCTTTCCGAAGAGGATCTTCAGGCTGCTGAGGATGAGTTTATGAATGGTCCGGCAGGACATAAGGAGAAAGAAGAGCCTTCTGATGATTCCATGTCTGAGGATGAATTTATTGCCAAGCTTCTCAGAGAGAGCATTGGAGAAGAGGATGAGGATATGCCTCCAGCTGCAGATGATGTGGTTGAAACTGAAGATGCAGAGGAAGAACCGGAAGATTCTGAGGACGAAAACTTTGATTTTGATGAGGATGAAGAGGAAGAAGAGTCTTCTGAATCTCTTTCCGAGGAAGAAGAACTGGAACAGTTTATTGATTCTATTCAGCCAAAGGATAAGAGAAATCCATGTGACATTGTGCCAAGAGAGAAATCACTTACCGATGATGAGAAGAAGCTGTTTACATATTTTGTAAAGGTTCCGGGAATGCGGGAACAGCTGATCAGTGCACTTTGCGATGTGCAGATGGCAGCTGCTGATAAGACCTCAAAGACTGGAAACGTGATCGTCATGGGTGGTAAAGAAACTGGTAAGACAAGACTGATCGCAAGTCTGATTCCGGCAATCTGTAAAGAACTGAATCTGCCGGCTTCCAAAGTGGCTTATGTGTTTGCCGATCAGCTGAATGAGATGGATATTACGAAAGTGATCGGTAAACTTAGCGGTGGTTTCCTTGTCATTGAGAATGCTAATCAGCTGACACAGGAAACGGTGGATATTCTGGATAAGGCTATGGAGTTCCGCACAGACGGACTTACTGTGATTATTGAGGATGAGAAGATTGGAATGCGTAAGCTGATTGCAAAATTCCCGAAATTTGCCAAGAAGTTTACATCCATGATCAACATTCCGGTATTTACCAATGATGAACTTGTAAACTTTGCAAGAGTTTACACCAAGGAAAATGGTTACAAGATCGATCAGATGGGAATGCTTGCATTGTATAATCTGATCGGTGTGAACCAGAAAGAAGACCAGCCTATGAACATTGGCGCAGTTAAGGAAATGCTTGACGCAGCAATGGCGAAATCCCAGGGCGGACTTTTGAAATTTAATAAGAAAAAGAGAGTAGACCGTGATGGATTTACGGTTCTTTATGAGAAAGATTTTGCAAAATAAGTAATAGGGGAATTGCAGACAGCTTCCCAGATTGTGTGATTTGCAGATAATGATTAAATAATTTAAAAGAAAGAGGAAATTAATATGACCAGACCTTATTTAGGAAATCCGAAATATACCATTGAAGTTCTTCAAAAGTATAATTTTGCTTTCCAGAAAAGGTTTGGTCAGAATTTTCTTATCGATACCCATGTTCTGGAAAAAATAATCGAGGCTTCCAAGATTACCAAGGATGATTTTGTTCTGGAAATCGGACCGGGCATTGGAACCATGACCCAGTATCTGGCTGAGGCAGCCAGAGAAGTGGTGGCTGTAGAGATTGATAAGACATTGATCCCGATTCTGGAAAATGATACTTTGAAAGACTGGGATAATGTGACTGTGATTAACGAGGATATCCTGAAAGTTGATATTGCGGCGCTGGCACAGGAGAAAAATGGGGGTAAGCCTATCAAGGTGGTTGCCAATCTGCCTTATTATATTACTACACCAATCATCATGGGACTTTTTGAAAACCATGTTCCTATTTCTTCCATCACCATTATGGTACAGAAGGAAGTGGCAGACAGAATGCAGGTTGGTCCTGGAACAAAGGATTACGGTGCTTTGTCCCTGGCTGTTCAGTATTGTGCCAGACCGCAGATCATTGCGAATGTTCCGCCGAACTGTTTTATGCCAAGACCGAAGGTGGGAAGTGCTGTTATCCAGCTTGTGAGATACGAAGAGCCGCCCGTGCAGGTGGAGAATGAGAAGCTGATGTTCAGGCTGATCAGGGCATCTTTTAATCAGAGAAGAAAAACATTGGTAAACGGACTGAAGAACTCCCAGGAGCTTGATTTTTCAAAAGAGGAAATTGAGAAAGCTATGGCAGAGACCGGAATTCCGGTAAATGTGAGAGGCGAAGCGCTTACGTTAGCAGAATTTGCTGATCTTGCGAACGTATTTAATAAATTGAGATAGGTATCAAGAACGGGGCGTGAGCCTCGTTCTTGATACCTTAGGATTATTTTGCAGCGTAGCGTTGCGGCTTCTGCAATCCTTCATATTCGGAACTGATTTACTGCATAAATCTCATACAAATAAAAATCACCCGGTGGCTAGACGGGTGATTTTTATTTTGTCTCAAATATATTTTTTAAAAGGAAGGAGAGTCAATCACTTTTGGGTGACTGACATATGAAAAAGAAATTTTATAAAAATAATGTTGGCTGTTATTATTTTTATGCTGTTAGTATATCGGGAAAGTTTGAAAGAATCGTGTTTATCTTATGAAAAATTAGTGAACGAATTTGAAAAGATTTGTAACTCTCTGGAAAATGGGCTGTTTTTGGAGATTAGTTATAAAAAGATTATAAAGTTTTTAGATACATTTTACAAATAAAAGGAAAAGGTGTAGTATAATGGGCTGGAATCTGGAGGAAGATTTATTTCCGATATTGATTAAATTTCAGAAGAAAATTATTTGATATGAGGAAATCAGATCATAAATATGACCAGATTCCAGCAGTTTGTAAACAGAATATTAACTATTGCTGGTCAGAATATGAACAGCAGCTATTTAATTGTTACTGGAGAGATTTTGAACAGATGACATTTAATCGTTACTGGGCAAGTCTTGAACAGTAACATTCAATCAGGAGGTAATTATCATGATAAAAATGAAAAAATCAGCAGCACTTATTCTTGCAGGAGTCCTTGCCTGTTCCATGCCGATGCCGGTTATGGCATCCAGTGATACAGAAGTGGTAGAAAGTCTTCTGGACAGTGGAATTGATTTTCTTGCTTCTGACCCTGGAAAAGCAGTAGACATTATTATGTATGCCAAGGATCTTGTAGACCAGCAGAATATCACAGATGACCAGGTACGAAGTGCTGTAACTCAGGCAGCAGACCATTTTGGTGTATCTCTGTCTGATTCAGATGTAGATTCCCTTGTTTCTGTAGTACGCAAGGTTCTGGATGCAAAAATTGACGAAGATGCTCTTAGAAGCGATGTAAATTCTGTATACAGTAAGCTGCAGGATATGGGCGTTACAAAGGATGATGCCAAAGGTCTTGTGTCGAAGTTAATCGAATTTGTAAAAGGATTATTCGAATGAGAAACGTAAAATGTACAAAATGTATAACTTTACCAAATTAAAGTAAAGATGCAAATGTGGTAAATTTATAAAAAAGGAGGAAAATGAAAGAAGAAATTGTGCAAATAAAACAAATGTTCATTATTCGTTTACAATTTGCATGTATTTTGTTCATAAGTATCTGATACTATATAATCAGTTCGAAAGAACATATACAGAAGACGTTGTAATGACACCATTACACATAAAATTTTTTCATAATAATCGCCCCGGCAGCTACTGTCGGGGCACTCCTCGTTTTAGAGCGTATTTGAAAAAACATTCCTGCAAGTTGCACGCTCTGGAGCGTGTTTGAAAAAGGGTTTCTGCAAGATGTGCGTCACAATTTGTGGGAGAATTTGTCTGAATATGCCGCTCTTTAAACGCCAGATATTACACTCTGACGATTAAAGAGCGGTGTTTTTTCGAATGTACATTCCAAAATTTATTTGCAACGAATAAGTGGTGTGCTATAATGGAGCAAAAATAGGGGCAAAGGAGTCTAGGTCATGGCAGAGACAATGAAAGATTACGAAGCAGAACTTGAAGCTTCTTTTAAGAAAATTGAAGAAGGCGACATTCTCACCGGAATAGTTGTGAGTGTAGATGATAAAGAAATTATTGTAGATTTAAAATATTACGCAGAGGGCATTATCCCGGTAGAAGATTACAGCAGAGAGCCAGGCTTTAACGTTAAAGAAGAAGTACACCCTGGAGACGAAGTTTCCGCCACAGTCATAAGAAAAGATGATGGAAACGGCAACATCCTTTTATCCAAAGTTGAGGCTACTGATGTCCTGGCGTGGGACAAATTAAAAGAGCTGAAAGCTTCCGGAGAGGTTCTTGATGTAGTGGTAAAAGGTGTAGTAAACGGCGGCGCAGTTGCTTATGTAGAAGGTGTGCGCGGCTTTATCCCGGCCTCCAAGCTGGCCTTGAATTACGTAGAAGACACCAACGAATATCTGAACAGGCACATCCAGGTTCAGGTAATCGATGTCAATAAAGAGGACAAAAAACTGATCCTTTCTGCGAAAGAAATTTTAAGGGAAAAAGCAGAAGAGGAAAGAAAAAATAAAATTTCCAATATCCAGCCAGGCTTTGTAACAGAAGGAATTGTAGAAAGCCTTCAGCCATACGGTGCATTTGTAGATCTTGGAAACGGCGTATCCGGACTGGTACATATTTCCCAGATTTGCGAAAAGAGAATCCGTAAACCATCCGAAGTTCTTGCAGTTGGAGATAAGGTGAAAGTAAAAGTAACTGCAGTGAAAGATGGAAAACTGAGCCTGAGTATCAAAGAAGCAACTGATATGATGGCAAAAGAAGTGGAAGAAGAGGAAATAGAAATCCCACAGTCCGGAGAAGAGGCAACCACATCTCTGGGATCTTTATTTGCAAATATTAAACTGAATTAATATAAAGTGCAGATTTGGACGATTAAGACAATCGCCCAAAATGAAAATCTTCTGTAGAGCGTGTTTGAAAAGTAGACCCGAAATAAAAAACTCTGATTACAGATGAAAATTGTGCAGAGGTCAGCTGAATTTTGGAAGGAAGAATGTGAATGAAGAATCAGAAAGTATTTGTAATGGGACATAAGAATCCGGATACGGATTCCATTTGTTCCGCAATTGCTTACGCAGATATCAAAAACAGAACCACCCAGACCAAGCGTTATATTCCAAGACGCGCCGGTCAGATTAATGAAGAGACCCAGTATGTACTGAATCGTTTTGGGGTACAGCCCCCGGCTTATCTGGGAAATATCGGAACCCAGGTAAAAGATATGGATATCCGTCCAAAACCAGATGCAGACCGTACCATGTCCCTGAAAAATGCCTGGGATATGATGCAGAATAAAGGTATTGTGACTCTTCCCATCTGTAACAGCGAGGATGAGCTGGAGGGAATTGTAACAATCGGTGATATTGCTGATGTTTACATGGATACCAAGGACAGCTATCTTCTTTCAAATGCCAGAACCCAGTATAACAAGATCAGGGATACTCTTGACGGTGAAATCGTAGAAGGAAACGGCCATGGCTATTTTACCAAAGGGAAAATCCTTATTGGAACTGCTGATCCGGAGGTAATGAAGAATTATATCGAAGAAAATGATATGGTTATTCTTGGAAACCGTGAGGAAGATCAGTTAAAGGCAATAGAGCTGAATGTAAGCTGCATTATTGTAGGAATGAGTATTCAGGTAAGTGAAAAGGTAATAAAGAAAGCTCAGGAGAGACAGATCATCATTATCTCTTCTCCATATGATACCTACACAATTGCCCGCATGATCAACCAGAGTATTCCGGTAAATTATGTGATGAAAAAAGATAATCTGGTAACTTTTAATACTGAAGATTTCACAGATGATATCCAGGATGTTATGATCAAGCACCGCCATCGTGCATTCCCTGTTATCAATAAGCGGGGAAAATGTGTGGGAACCATTTCCAGACGAAATTTCCTTGACATGCACAAGAAACAGGTAATTCTGGTAGATCATAATGAGAAAGACCAGGCTGTTGATAATATTGAGAAAGCAGAGATTCTGGAGATCATTGACCATCATAAGCTTGGTTCTCTGGAAACTATGAAGCCGATTAATTTCAGAAATGAGCCAGTTGGATGTACTGCGACAATCCTTTACCGGATTTATGACGAGCAGCGACTGGAGATTCCGCCTAAGATCGCAGGACTTCTCTGTGCAGCCATTATTTCCGATACCTTAATGTTCCGTTCCCCAACCTGCACCCAGCAGGACAAGATCGCAGCAAGTGCGCTTGCACTGATCGCGGACATTAAGATTGAAGATTTCGCAAGAGAAATGTTTAAGGCTGGAAGCAATCTGAAAGATAAAGCACCTGAAGAAATTTTCTATCAGGATTACAAGAAATTTATTGCAGAAGGAAATGTGGCTTTTGGTGTTGGACAGATCAGTTCCATGGACGAGGAAGAGCTTCAGGAGATCAAAGTTCGTCTGAAACCATTTATGGTAAGCGAGTGCGGACGCCATGGAATTACCCGTGTTTACTTTATGTTAACCAATATTATGGACGAGTCCTCAGATGTAATTTATTACGGCGAGGGCAGCGAGGAAATGGGAAAAATCGCATTCCAGCAGGAACCGGAGGATAAGTGCTTCCACCTGAAAGGCGTGGTTTCCCGTAAGAAACAGATGATCCCGGCTATGATGGAAGCCGCACAGATCATGGCAAATGACTTTAACTGATAATAAAGATTTTCCCGGCAAAGAGGCTGTTAAAAGCTACTGCTCACAAAGTGAAAAGTAACGCAGAAGGTTCTTTGAACGGGAAATTTTCACATAAAAGAGGAGCAAAAATATGGCAAAACAGACCTGGAAACCAGGCAATATGCTTTACCCGCTTCCTGCTGTGATGGTCAGCGTTACAGATGGCGAGGGTAATGATAATATAATAACAGTAGCGTGGGCTGGCACCGTGTGTACCAACCCGCCAATGGTAAGCATCTCCGTTCGTCCCACCAGATTTTCTTACGATATGATCTGCAAGACAAAGGAATTCGTTCTGAACCTTACCACAGAAGAGCTTGCATATGCCACCGATTATTGTGGCGTGCGGTCCGGCAGAGAGGTTGATAAATTCCAGGAGCTTCATCTTACCAAAGAAAAGGCGGATCATGTGAAGGCACCAATGATCGGCGAAGCTCCTGTAAATATTGAATGTAAAGTTAAGAAAATTGAGAAGCTTGGTTCTCATCACATGTTCCTTGCGGAAGTAGTTGCAGTGCATGCGGACGAAGCCTATATGGATAAAAATAATAAATTTCAGCTGAATCAGTCAAAACTGATGGTATATTCCCATGGAGAATATCTGGGACTTGGAAAGAAACTGGGCACCTTTGGATATAGCGTAAAAAAAGGAAAAAAGCATAATCAGAAACTTAAAAATCATCCATTAAAAAACAGAACCCAGTAACAAATTTTTAACGAACTCAGTAACAATTTTTTAATGTGATTGCAATAATGGCTCTTATATGTTATTATTTAAAGGAGTATCGAATGAAAATGAATAATATAACATTAATTGGAATGCCCGGTGCAGGTAAAAGCACACTGGGCGTTGTTCTTGCGAAAATACTTGGATACGAATTTTTAGATTCAGACCTTTTAATACAAAAAGAAGAAAAAAGACGTCTTTATCAGATCATTGATGAAGAAGGAGAAGAAGGTTTCAAGGCCATTGAGAATCGCGTAAATGCGTCAATTGATACAGAGAATACTGTAATTGCTACTGGGGGAAGTGTGGTATATTGCAGTGAAGCCATGGAACACTTGAAATCAATTGGGAAGGTAGTTTACCTCAGTCTTTCTCTGGAGTCTCTTGAGAAACGGCTTGGAAATCTTAAGAAGCGGGGAGTTCTTCTGAAAGAAGGACAGACCTTGAAGAGTTTATATGAGGAGCGAGTTCCCTTATACGAGAAATATGCAGACATTGTGGTAGATGAAGAAGGGAAAGATTTGGAAGCAAGTCTGCAGGCACTTTTGGAAACACTACAGACAGGGGTTATTAAGTAACTGTAGATTGTTACTATTCGCGGAATGCGTTACGATGAACGAAGTGAAAAGTAACTGTAAATCAGAGGAGGGCTGTCAGGTTATTGTAGAGAAATTGACAATAGCCTTTTTGGCTCGCGGAGTAAGAATAATAGAGGTGTATTATGGAACAGTATGTGATTAAAGGTGGAAATCCGCTTGTTGGTGAAGTAGAGATAGCAGGTGCAAAAAATGCAGCGCTGGCTATTTTGTCCGCAGCCATTATGACGGATGAGACAATTCTCATCGAGAATCTGCCTGACGTCAGAGACATCAACGTTTTACTGGAGGCAATAGCTGGCATCGGAGCACAGGTTGACAGAATCAATAAATCAACTGTTAAGATCAATGGTTCTACCATTGGTGATGTAAGTGTAGATTATGAGTATATTAAGAAGATCCGTGCATCTTACTATCTTCTTGGCGCATTACTTGGCAAATATAAAAGAGCAGAAGTTCCTCTTCCAGGTGGCTGCAATATCGGAAGCCGTCCGATTGACCAGCATCTGAAAGGATTCAGAGCCCTTGGTGCGAAAGTTGATATTCTTCATGGAGCCATTGTTGCCGAGGCATCTAATCTTCATGGAAGCCATATTTTCCTGGATGTAGTTTCTGTAGGAGCGACCATTAATATTATGATGGCAGCATCTCTTGCACCAGGACGTACGATTATTGAGAATGCTGCCAGAGAGCCACACGTAGTAGATGTTGCCAACTTCCTGAACAGCATGGGAGCCAATATCAAAGGCGCTGGTACAGATGTGATCCGTATCAAGGGTGTTGAGAAGCTTCACCGCACAGAGTATTCCATCATTCCGGACCAGATCGAGGCAGGAACCTTTATGTTTGCTGCAGCAGCTACCGGTGGGGATGTCACAGTTAAGAATGTAATTCCAAAGCATCTCGAAGCTACTACAGCCAAGCTTGAGGAGATCGGATGTGAAGTTCAGGAGTTTGATGATGCCGTACGTGTACGTGCAGTGGGCAGACTTCATCGCACTCATGTGAAGACCCTTCCATATCCGGGATATCCGACTGATATGCAGCCGCAGATTGCGGTTACCCTGGCACTTGCAGAGGGAACCAGCATTGTAACTGAGAGTATTTTTGAGAATCGCTTCAAATATGCAGATGAGCTTTCCAGAATGGGAGCCTGTATTAAGGTTGAAGGCAATTCCGCAATTATTGATGGCGTGAATAAGCTTACTGGTGCAAGAGTAAGCGCACCGGATCTTCGTGCAGGGGCAGCTCTTGTTATTGCAGGACTGGCAGCAGAGGGAATCACCATTGTGGATGATATTGTTTACATCCAGCGTGGCTATGAGAATTTCGAAGAGAAGCTTCGCAGCCTTGGCGCACAGATCGAGAGAGTTTCCAGTGAGAAGGATATCCAGAAATTCCGCCTGCGTGTAGGGTGAATTTTTCATTTCAGATCGCAGCCTGACCGCCGGGATCTGTTAAGTATCAGATTGGATCTGGTGAAAAATAGTCATAAGACGTTAAATGTCTATTGACAATTATAAGCAATCAGTATATTGTATTGCTTGCAACAGGAAAACTGAAGAATAGCCTTTTATTCAGAGTGGTGGAGATACATAGGATCTATGAAGCCACGGCAACCCCTCGAAAGAGAGGAAGGTGCCAACCTGAGCGAGTGATCGAACAATAAGAGGATTGTTTATATAAAAAGTCATTTATAAGACAGTCCGCTTGTCCGGGCTGTTCTTTTTTTCGCGGAAAACATACAATGCAGCGCAGATAGATATTAGCTGTTTTGGAAATTTTCGCTCCATCGAAGAAAGGGAAAAACAAAAGAATGGAAAACAAAGAAAAAATCTTATTTACTTCCGAATCTGTAACTGAAGGTCATCCGGATAAAATCTGTGATGCCATTTCTGATGCCATCCTGGATGCTCTGATCGCACAGGATCCGATGAGCCGTGTAGCCTGCGAGACTGCAACTACAACAGGTCTTGTTCTGGTTATGGGTGAGATCACTTCCAAGGCAAATATCGATATCCAGTCAATCGTAAGAGAGACAATCCGCGAGATTGGTTATACTCGTGGAAAATTCGGATTCGATGCTGATACATGTGCAGTAATCACAGCACTTGATAAACAGTCTGCCGATATTGCAATGGGTGTGGATAAAGCACTTGAGCAGAAAGAGAATCAGATGGATGAGGACGAGCTTGACTCTATTGGAGCTGGAGACCAGGGAATCCAGTTTGGCTATGCTTCCAACGAGACAGAAGAATACATGCCATACGCAATCAACATGGCACACAAACTTTCCCGTCAGCTTACAAAAGTCCGTAAAGACGGTACACTGAAATATTTAAGACCGGATGGAAAAACTCAGGTAACTGTTGAGTATGATGAGAATGGCAAACCAAGCCGTATTGATGCAGTTGTTTGCTCCACTCAGCATGACCCGGATGTTACACAGGAGCAGATTCATGCAGACATCAAGAAATATGTATTTGATGAGATCATCCCGGCAGACATGGTAGATGAGGATACGAAATACTTTATCAACCCGACAGGACGTTTCGTTATCGGTGGACCAAACGGCGACAGCGGTCTTACAGGACGTAAGATCATTGTTGATACTTATGGCGGAACAGGACGTCACGGCGGCGGTGCTTTCTCCGGAAAAGACTGCACAAAGGTTGACCGTTCTGCAGCTTATGCAGCACGTTATGTTGCAAAGAACATTGTTGCAGCAGGTCTTGCTGACAAGTGTGAGATCCAGCTTTCCTATGCAATTGGTGTTGCACATCCGACTTCTATTCATGTAGAAACATTTGGCACAGGTAAAGTATCTGATGCGAAACTGGTAGAGATCATCCGTGAGAACTTTGACCTTCGTCCGGCTGGAATCATCAAAATGCTTGATCTCCGCCGCCCAATCTACAAACAGACTTCTGCATACGGACACTTTGGCCGTACAGATGTAGATCTTCCGTGGGAGCATCTGGACAAGGTTGATGATCTGAAGAAATATCTTGCGTAAAATTTGGGTAAAAGAAAACGGCTTGTATTGAAGCCTGCTTGAAAATTCCATATTAAAGTTAGAGCCTGGAAAAGACTGGTATATAGCAGAAGAAGTCTTTTCCAGGTTTTTTATGTTGAAAAACTGAATATTATCGAGCTATTTTTTATAGAAAATTAAGAGATGAAATCAGAGCTTTATGCTATAATCTATATAAATCCGGTGAAGCAGTTTCATACGATAGGGAAGCTGTTGAAAATTTCCGTAAAAAGAAGAAAAAGGATAGAACTGTTATGAAGCTAAAAACAAGAATCATTCTGGGATTCACCATGATCATTCTTATGCCTCTGCTTCTGTTTGCCGCCACTTTGTATGGATTCAGCCAGTCACAGGCGCAGAAAGCACAGGCAGTGACTGAGAGCGATGGAACAGTATATGATATTTCCATAACAGACTCAGCCGACAGTCAGGGCAGGGTACATGTAATGGCCAAGGATTTGTTTATCAGTGCGTTTGTAATCCTGATCTCGGTTGCTTTGGTAGTTGGTCTTTGGGTATATCGCAGCATTGCCGTTCCATTGGTTAAATTAAAAAAAGCGACGCAGAATATAAAAGAAGGCAACCTGGATTTCGTTCTGGATGTAGAAGGAAAAGATGAATTTTCCGAGCTCTGTCAGGATTTCGAGGAAATGCGCCGTCGTCTGAAAGAATCCACAGAAGAAAAAAGCCTTATAGAAAAAGAGAACAGAGAGCTGATCAGCAACATTTCCCATGATCTGAAAACTCCGATCACAGCAGTGAAAGGATATGTAGAGGGAATCATGGATGGCGTGGCAGACACCCCTGAGAAAATGGACCGCTATGTCCGCACCATCTACAACAAAACAAATGAGATGGATCATCTGATCAACGAGCTGACTTTTTATTCCAAAATCGATACCAACCGCATTCCTTATACTTTCAGCAAACTAAATGTGGAAGATTATTTTGAAGATTGTTCAGAAGAAGTTGGTCTGGAACTTGAGACCAGGGGAATTGAGCTGGTTTATGCCAACTACGTGGAAAAAGATGTTATGGTAATTGCCGATGGGGAGCAGATCCGCCGTGTTATCCATAACATTATCAGCAACGCTATCAAATATATGGACAAGCCTAAAGGAATCATTCAGATCCGAATCAAGGATGTGGGTGATTTTATCCAGATTGAGATTGAGGACAATGGAAAAGGTATTGGCCCGAAGGATCTGCCTTATATTTTCGACCGTTTTTACCGTACAGATGTTTCACGAAATTCTTCCAAAGGCGGAAGCGGAATCGGTCTTTCCATTGTAAAGAAAATTCTGGAGGATCATGGGGGAAAAGTATGGGCCACAAGCCGTCTTGGAATCGGCACGATCATGTATTTTGTACTTAGAAAATACCAGGAGGTACCAATGAAATGAGCAGAATTCTGATCATTGAAGATGAAGAAGCAATTGCAGAGCTTGAGAAAGACTATCTGGAGCTCTCAGGATTTGAAGTTATAATCTGCAACAGAGGCGATCTGGGGCTTAATATGGCACTGAAAGAAGATTTTGACTTGATTATTCTGGATCTGATGCTGCCGGAGATAGACGGGTTTGAAATCTGCCGCCAGGTAAGAGAAGCTAAGAATACTCCGATCATTATGGTTTCCGCGAAGAAAGATGATATTGACAAGATCCGCGGTCTTGGACTTGGAGCTGACGATTACATGACCAAGCCATTCAGCCCAAGCGAGCTTGTTGCCAGAGTAAAGGCACATATGGATCGCTATAACCGTCTGATCGGCTCCACCACGCAGAAGAACGATATTATTGAGATTCGTGGAATCAAGATCGACAAGACTGCCCGCCGCGTCTGGGTAAATGGCGAGGAGAAAACTTTTACCACCAAGGAATTTGATCTGCTCACATTCCTGGCCCAGAATCCAAACAGAGTTTTTACGAAGGAAGAGCTTTTCAGGGAAATCTGGGATATGGAATCGGTAGGCGATATTGCCACAGTTACAGTTCATATCAAGAAAATCCGTGAGAAAATTGAGTATAATAATGCCAAGCCGCAGTATATTGAGACCATCTGGGGCGTGGGATACAGATTTAAAGTGTGATAATTTCTGAGAAAATTGAGAGGTAAAATGAGAAGACTATATAAAGAATTGGAGAACTACGGCAAATCCGACTTTTATCCTTTCCATATGCCTGGTCACAAGCGGAATAAGGCGTGCATAGAGGGGGATTTTCCTATTGAACGTGATATTACGGAAATAGACGGATTCGACGATCTGCATCATTCTGAGGGAATTTTACTTGAAGCGCAGAATGCCTTATCCAGAATGTACGGCACCAGGAAAAGTTTTTTTAGTGTCAACGGAAGTACAGCAGGAATTCTTACTGCCATTTCCGCATCTGTGAAAAAGGGTGGACAGATTCTGGTGGCCAGAAACTGTCACAAGGCTGTTTACCACGCAATATACCTCCGGGAACTGGTTCCCACATATATTTATCCACAATCTGACAACGATTTGGGGATAAATGGTTCAATTTCCGTATCCCGTGTGGAAAGATATCTTGAGGAAAATCCGAAAATCGAAGCAGTACTTATTACATCGCCTACTTATGATGGCGTGGTTTCAGATGTGCGCCAGATTGCGGAGGCTGTCCACAAATATGGAATTCCGCTGATCGTGGATGAAGCCCACGGTGCTCATTTCAGATTCTCTGACTATTTTCCCGTTTCAGCAGCAGATCTGGGAGCAGATGTGGTGATCCAGAGCTTTCACAAAACATTGCCGGCCATGACCCAGACTGCAGTGCTTCATCTGTGCAGTGAACGTGTAAGTGAGAAGCTGATCCGCAGATTTCTTGGAATTTATGAGACCAGCAGTCCGTCCTATATACTTATGTCCAGTCTGGATGCCTGTGTAGCGAAGCTGGAAAAAGACAGCGGACGATTATTTGATGAATTTACGGAAAATCTGGAAGCCGCCCGCAGACAGCTTGGTCAGTGCAGGTATATACGTCTGTTACAGACACCGGAAGAGACTGGAGAAGAAAAGGATGAACAGGGCACAACAGAAATATTTGATTATGACCGATCTAAGCTGATTCTGTCCACATTGCACAGCAGTTTAAATGGTCCGGAACTTGCGGGAATCCTTCGAAGAAAATATCATCTGGAAGTTGAGATGACTACAGAGAATTATGTGCTTGCACTGGCAGCAGTTGGAGACACCAGGGAAGGATTCCGGAGACTTTGCAAAGCTATAGAAGAAATCGACAGGCAGGAAGCTGAACTGGCAGAGAAGAGCAGGAATATAACAGAGAAAATAGCTGTTGGAAATTCAGATTATGTACCGAAAGTGGAAAGGCAGAATTGTGTTAAATGTAATTCTGAAGATTGTGAAAGCTGTGACAAAAAGGATACCCGCAGCGATGGCTTGCGAAATAAAAAATATGCCTGCAAGTGTGGTCATATGAAGCAGCTTATGTCCATTTCCAGGGCAATGGATGCCCCATCCCAGCTTTGTCTTCTGGAAGAAAGTGCAGGGAAAATTGCCGCAGAATTTGTATATCTTTATCCGCCGGGGATTCCCATTATTGTTCCAGGCGAACAGATTACTGGACTTTTTACAAGGAATGTGAGAAGATATATGGAGCAGGGACTGAATCTTCACGGTCTTTGCGGAGAAAATAACGAAACAATAAGCGTAGTAAAGGAGCAGGCAGAGGTGTAACCCCTGCCTGATACATTATGGGAAAAATATTTTACATTATGGGAAAAAGCGCGTCTGGTAAGGATCATATATATGCCAGGCTGGCAGCACATGAGGGATTGGGACTCAAGAAACTGGTTCTTTATACTACCCGTCCAATTCGTGCAGAGGAAGAGAATGGTAAACAGTACTATTTCGTGGATGATAAAAAGCTGGAAGCATTTCGAAGCAGCGGAAATCTGATCGAGGCCAGAGCTTATCATACAGTACATGGAATATGGAACTATTTTACAGCAGATGACGGTCAGGTGGATTTGGAAAATGCTGACTATATGGGAATCGGTACACTTGAATCTTATGTGAAAATGAGAGAATACTATGGAAAAGAGAATGTTTGCCCTGTTTATATCGAAGTGGAGGACGGAGAGCGTCTTGCAAGAGCATTGAAAAGAGAGCGTGGTCAGGAGATACCCCGCTATGAGGAAATGTGCAGAAGATTTCTTGCAGATCAGGAGGATTTTTCCGAAGAAAAAATTGCTGCTGCCGGGATTACGAGAAAATTCCAGAATGTTGATCTGGAGGAATGTGTAGAGGAAATTGCTGAATATATAAAACATGCGTAAAAAGTATAAAGTATGATTTCTGTGCATCGCGAAGCGTGTTACTGGTCACGGAGTGCGCAGTAACATTTTTTGTTGATAAGTGAATAAATTCACAAAAAACTATAGCATGATTTTGTCGTACATGATAGAATTAAAGGGTAAATACATTTAGAGTGTATTTGTACAAAATAAGCTATGCAGGGGTGCTGACCGCAGCCTTTGACAATAGCGAAAATGATAGGGTGAGGTGATTCCGATGTTAGGGTTTAACGACATTATAGGACATGAAGAGATAATCAGACATTTGAAGAATGCCATACAGACAGAGAAAGTGTCCCATTCGTATATTTTTACAGGTGACCCTGGTTCTGGAAAGAAATTGCTGGCAGGAACCTATGCGATGACATTGCAGTGTGAAGAGGGCGGTACGGAGCCTTGCGGACATTGTGATTCCTGCAAGAAGGCAATCGGTAAGAATCACCCGGATATCATTATGGTGACCCATGAGAAGCCAAATGTGATTACAATTGACGAAATCAGGGAACAGATTATCAATGATGTGGATATTAAGCCATACTGCAGCCCATACAAGATTTATATTGTGGCAAATGCAGAGCTGATGAATCCCCAGGCACAGAATGCTCTTCTGAAGACCATTGAAGAGCCGCCGGAATATGCAGTTATCATGCTTCTCACAAGCAATATTGATGCTCTGCTGCCGACCATTCGTTCCAGATGTGTACGTCTGGATCTGAAGGTTGTAGATGACGGTCTGGTAAAGAAGTACCTGATGGAACATCTCCATATACCGGATTATCAGGCTGAGATCGATGCTTCCTATGCTCATGGCAGTATTGGCAGAGCGAAACAGGTAGCTACTTCCCAGGAGTTTGCAGATATGACCCAGAATGCACTCCGCATCCTGAAGAATGCAGACGGAATGGAAGTATATGAGCTTACAGAAGCAATCAAGGAGCTTTCCAATGACAAGCAGAACATCAGTGACTATCTGGATCTTTTCCAGTTCTGGTTCCGTGATGTACTGATGTTTAAGGCTACACGGGAAGTTGATAATCTTGTATTTAAGCAGGAAATAAATTATATAAGGGAACAGGCAAGCCAGCGTTCCTATGAGAACCTGGAGAAGATTCTGGATGCACTGGAGAAAACAAAAGTACGTCTTCGTGCCAATGTAAATACAGAACTTGCTCTTGAGCTTCTGTTCCTTACAATCAGGGAGAAATAGAATGGCAAAAGTAGTAGGCGTAAGATTTCGGAATGTAGGTAAGATCTATTACTTCAATCCGAAGAACTATAAAGTGAAACCGGGCGATCATGTAATTGTGGAGACTGCCCGCGGTGTTGAGTATGGAAAGGTGGTGCTTGCACCTAAGGATGTGGTGGATGACCAGGTGGTACATCCTTTGAAGGAAGTGCTTCGTGTGGCTACCAAAGACGATGATGAAAGAGAGAAGTATAACAGGGAGCGTGAGAGGGACGCTTTCAAGATCTGCCAGAAGAAGATTCGCGAGCATGGACTTGAGATGAAGCTGATTGACGCAGAGTATACTTTTGATAACAATAAAGTGTTGTTTTACTTTACAGCAGACGGCAGAATTGATTTTCGCCAGCTGGTAAAGGATCTTGCATCTATTTTTAAGACAAGAATTGAACTTCGCCAGATTGGTGTAAGAGATGAAACAAAAATTCTTGGAGGAATCGGTATCTGCGGCAGATGTCTCTGCTGTCATACTTATCTTTCCGAGTTTGCACCTGTATCCATCCGAATGGCCAAGGAACAGAATCTCTCTCTGAACCAGACGAAGATTTCAGGTGTATGCGGAAGACTGATGTGCTGTCTGAAGAATGAGCAGGAGACCTATGAGGAGCTGAATCGCAGACTTCCGGGAATCGGAGATACGGTAACTACTCCAGACGGAATCCAGGGCAATGTACAGAGTGTAAATGTACTCCGCCAGCTTGTAAAGGTAGTAGTAGAAATTGGTGATGAGAAAGAAATTCAGGAATTCCCTGTAGGCGAACTGAAATTCCGTTCCAGAAAAAAGAAAGTAAAAGTCTCTGAACAGGAATTAAAGGAACTGAAGGATCTTGAAGATAAAAAGGGAGATTCCAAATTAGATGATTAATGATCTTGTGAAGGAGAATGAGCGGATAGATGATCTGCAGAATGGCTATTATATCATTCAGGATCCCCGGAAATTCTGCTTCGGTATGGACGCTGTTCTTTTATCTGGGTTTGCCAGAGTGAAGAAGGGAGAGAAGGTTCTCGATATGGGAACGGGAACTGGTATTATTCCGGTACTCCTTGCTTCCAAGACTGTGGGAGAGCATTTCACAGGTCTGGAAATCCAGGAAGAGTGTGCTGAAATGGCAGCAAGAAGTGTGAAATACAATAACCTGGAGGACAGGGTCAGTATCAGACAAGGTGATATTAAGGAGGCTGTCAGTATTTTCGGGGCAGCTTCTTTTCATGTTGTCACCTGCAATCCGCCCTATATGATCGGGCAGCATGGACTGACCAATCCGCATATGCCAAAGGCAATCGCCCGACATGAGATCCTTTGTACTCTTGAGGATGTGGTAAGCCAGGCTTCGAAGCTTCTTGGAGACAGAGGACGTTTTTACATGGTACACAGACCGTTCAGACTGACAGAAATTATGCAGGTTTTGACGAAATATAAGCTGGAGCCTAAGCGTATGCAGCTTGTTTATCCATACATTGACAGGGAGCCTAATATGGTGCTCATAGAAGCCCTGAAAGGCGGCAATTCCCGGATTACTGTGGAAAGACCGCTGATCGTGTATGAGAAGCCGGGAGTTTATACGAAGGAAATTCTGGAAATGTACGATATGATTTAAAAAGATCGCAAATAAAAAATGAAAAACAGATGATTGCAGAAGGGAGAAAAATATGAGTGGTAAATTATATCTATGTGCCACGCCAATCGGAAATCTGGAGGATATTACGCTTCGCGTGCTCCGTGTTCTGAAGGAAGTGGATCTGATCGCTGCGGAAGACACCCGCAACAGTATCAAGCTTCTCAATCATTTTGACATAAAAACTCCAATGACCAGTTACCATGAGTACAACAAAGTGGAGAAAGCCTACACCCTCATTGAGAAAATGCAGGAGGGTCTGAATGTGGCTCTGATCACAGATGCGGGAACACCTGGAATTTCTGACCCAGGGGAAGTATTGGCTGCTATGTGTTACGATGCCGGAATTGAAGTAACTTCGCTTCCAGGCCCGGCAGCATGCATCACGGCTCTTACCCTGTCCGGACTTTCCACCCGCAGATTTGCATTCGAGGCCTTTTTACCTCCGGATAAAAAAGAGAGGAAAGCCATTCTGGAAGAGTTGAAAAACGAAACCCGCACCATCATCCTTTATGAGGCACCCCATCACTTGGTTGGTACCCTGCAGGAATTGTACCAGGCTCTTGGAAACCGCAGAATGACTCTTTGCCGTGAGCTTACCAAGAAGTATGAAACGGCATTTCGGACAACAATCGAAGATCTGATTGCTTTTTACAAAGATCAGAAGCCCCTTGGAGAGTGTGTCCTGGTGATCGAGGGCAGAAGCCGAAAGGAAATGGAACAGGAGTCACAGGAATCCTGGAGAGACATCTCCATTGAGGAACATATGGCGATTTATGAGAATCAGGGGATCGCACGCAAAGAGGCAATGAAGATGGTTGCAAAGGATCGAGGTGTGACAAAAAGAGATATTTACCAGGCGCTTTTGCTGCAAAAATAGAGAAGAAACTGTTCTGGCAGGTGTTATTCCTGACAAGCAGACATATAGGGGGAGATAAGGCGTATTTTTGACGGATATCCGTTGAAAATACGCCGTTTTTTTTACATCTTGAAATGGCTTTTAACTGGCAAAAACGGGGATTTTGTGCTATAATAAATCTGTATTTTTATGCGCAAAAACAGGAATGAGATCTGGCAGCAGAAATGAGCCGTAAATTCCTGTAACTTTTTAATAGATCATAACAGGAGGAATATCATGGGCGAAACAAATACAGAATACGGAGCGGACCAAATCCAGATTCTGGAGGGTCTGGAAGCCGTACGTAAGAGACCTGGTATGTACATTGGAAGTACATCCAGCCGTGGTCTCCATCATCTTGTATACGAAATCGTGGACAATGCCGTAGATGAGGCACTGGCTGGTTACTGTACAGAAATAAATGTAGCGATCAATCCTGATAACTCCATCACAGTTGTAGATAATGGACGAGGCATTCCGGTAGGAATCAATCATAAAGCCGGCATTCCAGCTGTAGAGGTGGTATTTACCATTCTTCATGCCGGCGGTAAGTTTGGCGGTGGAGGATACAAGGTATCAGGAGGTCTTCACGGAGTAGGTGCATCCGTTGTTAATGCACTTTCTGAATGGCTTGAAGTATCAATCTGCAGAGATGGAAAGAGATATGAGCAGCGTTACGAGCGTGGTAAGACAATGTATCCGCTTAAGGAAGTTGGAGAATGTGGTGATTCTACCGGAACTACTGTTACTTTCCTCCCGGACAAGCAGATATTCGAGGAGACTGTATACGATTACGATATCCTGAAACAGCGTCTCCGTGAAATGGCTTTTCTTACCAAAGGTCTGAAGATCATTCTTACTGACAAGCGGGAAGGTATGGAAAGGGAGAAAACTTTCCACTATGAAGGTGGTATCCGTGAATTTGTAACTTATCTGAACAGAAGTAAAGAAGCTCTTTATCCGGAGATCATTTACTGCGAGGGTGAGAAGGACGGTGTGGCGGTTGAAGTTGCCATGCAGCACAATGATTCTTATACAGAGAATACTTACGGATTTGTAAACAATATTAATACTCCTGAAGGCGGTACCCATATTACTGGTTTCAGAAATGCCATTACAAACACATTTAACGATTACGCCAGAAAGAATAAGCTTCTCAAGGACAGCGAGCCAAACCTTTCCGGTGATGATATCCGAGAAGGCCTGACAGCCATTGTCAGCGTTAAAATTGGCAATCCGCAGTTTGAAGGCCAGACGAAGCAGAAACTTGGCAACAGTGAGGCCAGAGGAGCTGTAGACAGTGTTGTAAGCAAACAGCTGGAGATTTTTCTGGAACAGAATCCTGCTGTAGCCAAGGCAACTGTAGAGAAGTCTGTACTTGCCCAGAGAGCCAGAGAGGCAGCGCGTAAGGCCCGAGATCTTACCAGAAGGAAGTCTGCCCTTGACAGTATGTCCCTTCCAGGCAAGCTTGCCGATTGCTCGGACAAGAATCCGGAGAATTGCGAAATCTATATCGTAGAGGGTGATTCCGCGGGTGGCTCTGCGAAGACAGCTCGTAACCGTGCTACACAGGCTATCCTTCCTCTTCGTGGAAAAATACTGAACGTAGAGAAAGCCCGTCTGGACAAGATTTATGCAAACAAAGAGATCAAGGCTATGATCACAGCCTTTGGCACCGGTATTCATGATGATTTCGATATTTCCAAACTGAGATATCACAAGATCATCATTATGACTGATGCCGATGTTGACGGTGCCCACATTGCCACACTGCTTCTTACATTCCTGTACAGATTTATGCCGGAACTGATCAAGCAGGGCTATGTATATCTGGCACAGCCGCCGCTGTACAAGATCGAGAAGAACAAGAAGGTATGGTACGCTTACGATGACGATGAGCTGAACGCCATCCTTACAGAGATAGGACGAGACTCCAACAATAAGATCCAGCGTTACAAAGGTCTGGGAGAGATGGATGCAGAGCAGCTTTGGGAGACTACCATGGATCCGGAGAAGCGTATTCTTCTCCGCGTTACAATGGATGAGGCAGCTACCTCCGAAATTGACCTTGTATTTACCACACTTATGGGTGACAAGGTAGAACCAAGACGTGAATTTATCGAAGAGAATGCACGCTTTGTAAAGAATCTGGATATCTAGGGGAGATAGAACAATATGGATGACAAGATTTTTGACCAGGTCCATGATGTGGATCTGGAGAAAACCATGAAAGAATCTTACATCGAATATGCTATGAGCGTTATTGCTTCAAGAGCGCTTCCTGATGTAAGAGATGGTTTGAAACCGGTACAGCGTAGAGTGCTGTATTCTATGATCGAATTGAACAACGGTCCGGATAAGCCACATCGTAAATGTGCCCGTATCGTTGGTGATACCATGGGTAAGTATCATCCTCATGGTGACAGCTCTATTTACGGAGCACTTGTAAATATGGCACAGGACTGGTCTTTCCGCTATACTCTTGTTGACGGACATGGAAACTTCGGTTCTGTTGACGGCGACGGCGCAGCTGCTATGCGATACACTGAGGCCCGCCTGAGCAAAATTTCCATGGAGATGCTTGCTGACATTAATAAAGATACTGTAGACTTCCAGCCAAACTTTGATGAAACTGAGAGAGAGCCAAAGGTGCTTCCTTCCAGGTTCCCGAACCTGCTGGTCAATGGTACTACAGGTATTGCTGTTGGTATGGCTACCAATATTCCGCCTCACAATCTTCGTGAGGTTATTAATGCTGTTGTAAAAATTATTGACAATACCATCGAGGAGCAGAGAGAAACCACAATTGAAGAGCTTCTTGACGTTGTAAAAGGCCCAGATTTCCCTACAGGAGCCACTATTCTCGGAAGAAGGGGAATCGAGGAGGCATACCGCACAGGCCGCGGCAAGATCCGTGTACGTGCAGTATCAAATATTGAGACCTTACCAAATGGAAAATCACGTATTATCGTTACGGAGCTTCCATATCTGGTAAATAAAGCCCGGCTGATCGAGAAGATCGCAGAGCTTGTCCGTGATAAAAAGATTGATGGAATTACCGACCTGAATGATCATTCCAGCCGTGAGGGAATGCGTATTTGTATTGACCTTCGTAAAGATGCCAATGCAAATGTTGTTCTGAATCAGTTGTACAAGCATACCCAGCTGCAGGATACTTTTGGCGTTATCATGCTTTGTGTGGTACCTCAGGGAGACAGTCTTGTACCAAAGGTACTGAATCTGAAAGAGCTTCTGGAGCATTATCTGGCTCATCAGGAGGACGTTGTTACCAGAAGAACCAAATATGATCTGAATAAAGCGCAGGAACGTGCCCACATTTTGGAAGGCTTGCTGAAAGCCCTGGATAATATCGACGAAGTTATCAGGATCATTCGTGCTGCCCGCAACGTTCAGATTGCGAAGCAGGAATTGATGGACAGATTCGAACTGACGGATGTGCAGGCTCAGGCTATTGTAGATATGCGTCTGAGAGCTCTCACCGGTTTGGAAAGAGAGAAGCTGGAAGCAGAATATGCAGAATTAGAGGAGAAAATCCGCAAATTCCTGGCAATTCTTGCAGACAGAAATCTCCTTCTTCGTGTTGTAAGGGAAGAAATCCTTGCAATCGCTGACAAATACGGCGATGAGAGAAGAACTGCCATCGGATATGATGTCTATGATCTTTCCACAGAGGATCTGATTCCAAGGGAAAATACTGTCATTACTATGACAAAACTTGGTTATATCAAGAGAATGACTGTAGATAATTTCCGCAGCCAGAACAGAGGTGGACGTGGAATCAAGGGAATGCAGACCATCGATGACGATTACATTGAAGAACTGCTTATGACTACTACTCACCATTATCTGATGTTCTTTACCAATACAGGACGTGTATACAGGCTGAAAGCATACGAGATCCCTGAGGCAGGAAGAACTGCAAGAGGTACTGCAATTGTCAATCTTCTGCAGCTTATGCCAGGTGAGCGCATTACATCTGTTATTCCTATGCGTAAATTCGAAGAAGGCAAGTATCTGGTTATGGCAACTAAGGCTGGTCTTGTGAAGAAGACACCTATGGAAGAATATGCAAATGTACGTAAGACAGGTCTTGTGGCAATCACACTTCGTGATGATGATGAGCTTATTGAAGTTAAGGCTACAGACGATACAAAAGATATTATGCTTGTAACGAAAGACGGTATGTGCATCCGTTTCAAGGAGACTGATGTAAGAAGTACAGGAAGAAGCTCCATGGGTGTTCGTGGTATGAATCTTGATCCTGGAGATGAGGTTGTGGCAATGCAGCTGAATTCTCAGGGAGATTACCTGCTTGTAGTATCTGAAAATGGTATGGGCAAACGTACAGCTATGAGTGAATTTACCTGCCAGAACCGTGGTGGTAAGGGTGTGAAGTGTTACAAGATCACCGAGAAAACCGGCAATGTGATTGGTGCTAAAGCTGTCAATGAAGAAAACGAGATTATGATGATCACTACAGAAGGAATCATTATTCGTATTACCTGTGCCGGAATTTCTATTCTTGGAAGAATCACTTCCGGAGTGAAGCTGATCAATCTGGATGAGGGTGTAACAGTGGCAAGTCTTGCCAAGGTTCGCGAGAAAGCAGAAGGAAATACGGAGAACGGCAGCAGTGAGGAGCCGACTGAGGAGACTGAGGAAGTTTTCGAAGAAGAGGATTCACAGGAGACAAATGATGCAGAATAAAGGAATCTGTGAAGTATGAAAAAAAGAACCAGAATTTTAATCCTGGGTGTTGCCATGATGCTTATCATGGCAATGTCCGGATGCGGTGTAAATCATAAATCGCCGGAGGGAGTAGTGGAAGCTCTTATAAAGAATTACGTAAGCGGAAGTGAGAAGAAGGTGAAGCAGTGTTATTCTCAGGAAAAGGATACCAATGAACTTCTACAGAATGAGATTGATGCTACTTTAAAATATTTTGCTGCTCATAATCCAACAAAAGTAAAAGTAGAACAGTGCGATATTCTTTCCGAAAACGGCGATTATACTTACGTGTACATTATTTACAATCTGGTATTGGAAAATGACCAGGAGTATCCATGCGTAGGAACCTATATGACGGAGAAAAAAGATGGTAAATACTATGTAATGTCACCTTCCGAGATCACAGATGATCTGCGGAATCAGGCTGCAGATGACTATGCCAAGTTTATGACTGCAGATTCTTATAAGACTTATACGAAAGCATACAATGTATTTATCAAAAAGAACCCGGGGTATGAGGAGAAAATTGCGAATAAGCTGGATGCAGAGTAGAAGGGAGGCTGCTGCAGGATGATTGAATCTTGCAGTGGCCCTTTTTCATATCGTGATCTGATATGGGATCGAAAAAATATTTTTATCTCATAGGGGAGTTTTGCATAGAGGAAAGGAGCTTGGAAATGAAAAGAATCATTGTAATGGTACTGAAGAATATTATATTCGTACCATATTATTGGATTATGCTGAACTGGTATGCTGCGCATGTGGATAAATACACAGAGGAACAGCGCTATGCCATGTTGAAAAAAATTGACCATGCAGCTAATCGTGGAGGAAATCTTCATATAGACGGTCATGGAGTAGAAAATATACCTTCGCAAAATGGATTTATGTTTTATCCGAATCATCAGGGATTATATGACGTGCTTGCCATAATGGAGGTCTGCCCGGTACCTTTTTCAGTAGTTGCAAAGAAGGAAGTTGGAAATGTACCGTTTTTGAAGCAGGTATTTTCATGTATGAAAGCATTTTTGATTGACAGGGAAGATATTAAACAATCTATGCAGGTGATCATTAATGTAACGAAAGAAGTAAAAGCAGGAAGAAATTATCTTATTTTTGCAGAAGGGACCAGAAGCAAAAATGGAAACCATCCTCAGGAATTTAAAGGCGGAAGTTTTAAGGCTGCCATGAAAGCAAAATGTCCGATTGTACCGGTTGCATTGATTGATTCTTATAAAGCATTTGATACCGGTTCTGCAAAAATGCTGAATGTTCAAGTGCATTTTCTGAAGCCCATGGAATATGAAGAATATAAAGATATGAAATCAACTGAGATTGCCGCAGAGGTAAAAAGAAGAATTGAAGAGACTATCCGGGCGAATGAAAATAGTAACTGTTCACTTCGTAACCAGTAACCGCTTCGCGATGCACAGAAATCATGCATTCGCATGATTTCGCACCGAAATTCGCATAAAAAATAAAAAAATAAAAAACTTAAAAAAGATGTTGACAAGAAGTGATCTTTTAAGTATAATAACAAATGCGCTACAAAAGATGCGCAACTCCACAATTTAACATTGGTTAAGTAGTTCGGAGACTGGAGAAGTACTCAAGAGGCCGAAGAGGTGCCCCTGCTAAGGGTATAGGTCGTTAACGCGGCGCGAGGGTTCAAATCCCTCCTTCTCCGTTTTTTAATTTTTTTGAATTTTAAATTTAAAAAAATTAAAAAAGTGGTTGACAAAGCTTCCTACTTGTGATAAAGTAGACAAGTCGTCAACAAAGACAAAAAACTTCATCAAAAAAAATTTGAAAAAACTTAAAAAAGTTCTTGACAAACAAAATAAGATGAGGTAAAATAAACAAGCTGTCGCAAAGAAATGACAGCGAAACAACCTTGATAACTAAACAGTGAAACACATACGATTCTCGAAAATTCTTAACGAATCATCATTCAAATGAATGAACTTTTTATAACAGTAATGACGAGAGATAACTAAGCTAGTTGGTTGTCTTGAGTACATCAAACACTTTATCAGAGAGTTTGATCCTGGCTCAGGATGAACGCTGGCGGCGT
>OLRQ01000369.1_pt1 | contig 49159 bp, 67 predicted proteins | sample 1671971 | NCBI WGS metagenome assembly OLRQ01 (sample SAMEA3136631, study PRJEB25190) | human gut metagenome | biome: human gut; feature: human-associated habitat; material: faeces | place: Austria | collected 2013
TCGTTGTGTCGCTTAATGTCCCCGTAAAATGTGATGGCAGTTTCCATGTTCCTCTTAATTGTCCATATTCGTTGTTTCCATCACTCCATACTTCTATAGGATTCATAGACGAATTTCTATAACCAGCTATGAGAGATATGTGTCCCTCAAATACTTCCAAACCTCCCCAGTAATCAGATTCCCCTTTTCTTGCTACAATTTGTAGATTTCTGTTTGTATAGATCTCGCTTACCGATTCATCGACTCCCGCAGAGATATTTTCTCTCGGAGCTGGATAAATTACGATAATTCCCTTTTCATTATCATTATATTTGTTCTCCACCAAAAACGCGCCTGCTGTTGTTTCATATCCATATGAATAATATGTCGCTTCGCCTAATTTAGATGAGAATTCTGTGCCATCTATTTCTTTGTGGGATTCTATTTCTCCCTTAATTACGGCATTCATGCAAGTCAATGTTCCGTCTTCAGACATGCTGCTGTTGTCAGACTCCCACATGATTTTTTCAGCCTTCATTCTTATCTTATTCGCCTTTTTGTCAACGATAAGTTCGCAGTCTTTTTCTGTCAGATCTGTATATTTTGAGGCTTTTTCCCAATCTGATTCCGCATAATTTCCACTCTCTCTCGCTTTAATACAGCGCATCATATCTCCGTCTGGTCCCTGCGCCCAAAGATCTCCTTTCTCATATGGTGTCTTTGGAGTTTCGGTAAACGTTGTCCGTTTCCCATCCGCAGTATCTTGTGCAGCTGCAGCTGCTTCCATCGCTTTCTGTATATCCGGATCTTTATCTAATAGCCATTGCCATTTTCCATCCACTTTGCAGAATATGTATGTCGCTTTTTTTGAAAGCCAGTAGAACGTGTCTGCATTGTGTTTTTGCCGTTCCTCTTCCGTTGTCCACTCACTGGCTGGCAGATTGTCCATCGTTGGTTCATAGTCCTTAAAATAATTTTCAACCTTTCCATCAATTTGTTTCTGCAGATCGCTGATTTTTGGAGTGTATGTGTCTTTGATAAAATTATTTACAGTACTATCATCGGTATATCCGTCTTTTTTACCCCAGTCATCTGCATTATACGCTCCCGCCGATCGTGCTGTTTTGCACACGAGTATCGTGGATCCGGTAAAATATACGTCCCCTTCGTTATATGGTGGTACCGGTGTATTGATATAAATCGAAGATTTGCCGTCTATTTCATTGAAAATTTTGTCAGGAATGTCCTCCGGCACCCAATTGCCCGATTGGTATATCCATTTTTCTTTTGTGACCGGATTATACCAAAGATCTCCTTCGTGCTCCGCTTTGGTTTCTTCGCACTTTACGATAATCTCTTTACCGTCCACATCTAGGATTGGATGCCCGTCTACATCTCTCCATGCTATCTCCGTGATTTTACCCCATGCCAGTGATGGATCTTCTTCCTGTGTCCACGTTTCGATTTTATTGCTGATCTGTTCTTTTAGCTTTTCAATATCAATGTTGTAGACCTCATCGACAAAATTCTGTAATTGTTTTTTTGCTATGTCCGCAACCGATTGTCCTGTTATGGCAAATGTTTGTGCGTTTATCCTTACAATACCCGTGTCGCAGTTTACGTAGAAGACTTCATTTCCGTTTTCATCTGTAACCTTAAATTCTCCAGTATTAATCCAGTTCGCATTGATTCCTCTGGCTGTAATTGTATTGAACAGAGCATTTCCGTTCCGGTCAATCGCCCATGTAGTCCCACCGTCCAGAGATGCGATAATTCCGTTGGTTGTCCAGTAGCAAGTATATCCCGATTCTTTCAGGTTTGGTTTGTCGTGCATGTAGTATATGGTGCTTCCATCGTCCTGTTTCACCCCTGTAATGTACATGCCGAATCCCTGGCCAATGAGTTTTGTAATTTGTTCAACCTTCTGATCATAGTGTTCAACCTGCTTCTTTGCGGCTTTTCTCGCGGCTATTATGGCCTGCGTAGATGCGCTGTATCGTTGGCTGCTGTTTCTTTCTGCGCTTTTAGCATTACATTCTATCTGCTGCAGGCGTCCAGGCTGGGTTGTCACCTGTGTCAGGTAACTTCTTTGCAGTTTTCCGTCTTTATCTCTCACAAGTACAGGATCGCCTGCTTCATATGCAATATCCGTGTATCTGTTTGCTTGGAACGGACGGAATGTAAGGCCTACGCACTTTTGGCCAATCATAGTAGCTACTGTATCGCCAGCGCCTTTTGGTATTAATTTATTGCCGGTTATTCCTAAGACATATCCATCATTTCCATACATATAGGTTCCGGCTTTATCTTCTTCCGTAGACGCTTCTAAGTACTCGGTAACCTTTATTCCGGTTATCACTACACTTTCAAGATTGATGGTGTATCCGTTGGTTTGTGATATTTCTTCCGCCTCAGTTTCCTCGTTGTACCAGTCAACACATAACTCGCCGTATTCATTGCATCTGAGCCACTGACAGCCGATTTGAGCCGTCCAAGCCAACACTTGGCGGAATGTAAGCCCCTCATCATCCGGCCGCTCAGATATGATATAGTCATCGTTGTCGAATGTCTGTGTATACAGTTGTACTCCACACACATCGCATGCATCTCTTATGATCTGTGCTCTTGTTGCAGGGTACTGTAATCTGCTCTGGCTATAGTTTTTATCGAACTTTCTCATATCATCCTGGCACGTCAGGTTGATTATAGAATCATTTTGATACGGTGCATCTACAACTGTCATCGTGCACATTCGGATCTTTTCTATGTAAGCGTCATCGTATTCTAACAATATTTCTGATCCATTTACATCGAGTATCGATGTTCCATCTATGTCTTTCCATGGAATAGTCTTCGTTTCTTCCAGTCCTGACGGCGATATCCGAAGTCCTACATAACATGTAACTTCCGCCCCTTCGAATGCATAGCCTGAAAATTCGTTTTCAATGTTGTTGATGTTGATTGTGCACTGGTTTACTATTACTGAACCAATTTCGAATTCCGTTCCGGAAGATACTGCATCTTCCAGTTTGAATCCGTTATTCCACAGATCATCATTAGTAAGATGCAGCTCCGTTCCATCTGTCAAGGTGATGTCTATGTATTTCAGGTACTTTGCCACTCCATTATTCTGTTGTTCTTTGAATGCATTTGACAATTTTCTCATGTATGATCACCTTTCTATGACATCAAAACTAACTGAAGAGTATCGTTCTCTTCCTTTCGCCCACCATTTTACTTCAGCTTCCATGTCACCCGTGTAAAATGTTTTTGTTACGTCCGTTCCAATCAGTGGATCCCAGTATGTTACATCTACATATTCTGGCGCGAACGCCTGTAAAACTGCTGTTATCTCCGTCTTTTTCAGCTGTGTCCACCCTAATGAAAGAGTCCTTTTTTCGCCTTTTTTATTCTTATGCATCGTTATGCCGTCATCTCTTCCAGCATCGGATCCGCTTACGTCGCCTTTTTTCCATTTAAATTTAGACGGAGCTTTGAATACTTTTCCTCCTACTCTTATGATTTCATCCATTAGCTCCGCCTCCTATATGGTTTCTACGATCATGTATCGACCGTTATATTTTTCTTTTCCTCTTCGTACCACTTTATATAATGTTTCTGAATCGGTTTTAATCGTGAGTTCTATAACCGGTGCCTGTTTCGACGATGAATCGCTTTCCAGGATACCGCTTGCCTCAAATGCATCCATAACAGCTTCAAATACACCCGCCTTGATACCATCGACGATCTGGTCGTTGTTTGCTACAGCGCTCTTCTTTCCCATTCGTCCTACCATCTCAGGTCCCGACTCACGGGCAACGAACATTTCTCCCGTTGCTGGGAAGCCACCATTCGCATACCACCGCAGATTAAAGCTCGGAACGCTAAATCTAAATGATCCCAGATTGAAGTTATTCCAGTTCCATCCAATATGAGGCATTGGAATATGCACAGAGCTGAAGCCTCTCGCAAATGATGATATTGCATTTTTTCCTACATTCCACAGATTACCAATTCCAGATGATATCAGGCTTGGTATTCCGGATACCGCGCTTCTGATCCGACTTTTATTATTTTCATAGCCCTGTTTGATTCCTGAAACAATTTCAACTCCGCGACTATGAACTTTTGTTTTTACATCACCGATTGAAGAATATACATTTTCTTTCAATGTGGCTACTTTCGAAAGCAATCCGCTTTGTTTGCTGTTTTCATAGCCCTGTTTTACTCCAGCGATCAATTCTGATCCTCTTGATTTTACTTTTCCTGATATGTCTCCAATAGCAGAGAATGCTTCATCTTTCATTTTCCGAACGTTACTTAAGAATGCGCTATCTTTTACAGCTTCATATCCGTTCTTGATTCCTTCAATCGCATTCTTTCCTTTTTCTACGAGCCATTCTTTTGCATTTCCGAGCGCATTTTTCACTTTATCCGGCAAGTTCTTGCACCATTCAATAACACTGTCGAGATTATCTTTCAATCCTTTCAGCAGTCCGGATATGATATGACCGCCTTGCTCTGCCATGACTGTAGATGGACTGTGAATACCGAATGCCTCTTTGAATCCGTCGATAAATGGTGTGAAGATGTTGTCAACTATCCATTTTCCGATATTTTTCAGTCCGTCCAGAATTCCATTTTCAAATCCAGCTACAATATTTTTCCCACATTCAGCCAGTTCTTCTCCGATATCAAATAATGCCTTTATAGCGGCACCTATCAATTCTCCAGCGCTTTTGAATAATCCTTTCCAGTCGTATCCGACCAAAAAGTCTTTGATTCCTCCGGCAATATCTTTAACAAGCTTTCCCCAGTCCGTTTCTTCTATGAATCCGGCCAAAAGATCAAAGATGGCCTTCGGAACTTCCACCAGCAACGTGAGTGTCTTTGTAATGATTCCGCGCCAGTCGATATTATTCAAAAATGTAGCTATCTTAATTCCTATCTGTTTCCAGTCTGTTGTGGCTACTGCCTGTAAAGCAACATCCAGAAGTCCTTTAATGCCTTCCGATAATGCTTTTCCAGCTTTCGCCCACTCTATTGTCTTTACAGCACCATTGATCAGATCTCCAATGGCTTTGCCGAATTTCTTCCAGTCGAATGTTGTTACAAACGTATAGGCAAAATCTATCGCCGTATTCAGACCGTTTCCGATCGTACTTCCGACAAGAGTCCAGTCTACCGCTGCTATGAAGCCATTCAGGAATGTGGCAATTACTTTTGCAATTTTACTTGAGGTTTTTCGAATCTTATCCCACGGAATACTTTCCAGTGCCTGATTGAGCTTTTCGCCTACTATCCTTCCAATTTCTGTAAAATCTCCTGATTTCCAGGCTTCTTTCAGCTTGTCGGCAAACTCTTTTATTTTGTTTGGAATGGATGCCTCTTCGAACATGTCACTCGGCGATAATCCTCCGACGCTTCCGCTGTCTGGCGAGTTATCTGAGTTATCCGACTTTGAGTCCATTCGATTAATCTGGTCAAAACCAAGTAATGTTCGCTGCAGTGTTTTATTCGCTGCAGTTGCTTTCTTTGCGCTACTTGTATTTTTGTCCAGACTGGCCGCATAGTTCTGTTGTACCTTCGATGCCTTCGTGAAACTCTTCTGCCCCGTCAATGATGCGAACAACATTCCTACAGCTGTAACTGCCTGTGATACTTTCTGGATCAGTGCATTCAGGATCGGCGCAGCAACATTCAGTATCGGTGCAAATGCTGTTGCCAGGCTGTTCTTCAGCTGTGTTAAGCTCGACATCAGCATCGACAGACTGTTGTTTGTCGTGCCGCTGTACTTCGCCAGGTTCTGCATTCCTTCCTTTGCGCCATTAAAAGCTCCGGATATCAAGAAGCTTGCGAACATGAATCTGGCCGTAGTTGCCAGTGATTGGAATATTCCCCCGAGTCCTCTTCCGGTGTTCCCGAGGCCTTTCATGGAATTCTTCGTCTTATTCAGATGAGGGATTCCTGTGGCGAACTTCTGGATTAACGCGCCATAAGCTCCACCGGCTTTCTTTATCCCGCCGGTTACAGTTCCGAGTACGGATTTCATTCCAGAAAAAGTTTTTGATGCTACTGTTCCAGCCGCACTTTTCCCACCTTTGAATTGAAGATCTTGGCCTTCATATTCCATTCGTGACATTTTATTTTTATAGCCTTGTACTCTTCGCTCCGCTTTTTCAATTGATTCAGCATTTTGGAGCCATGCATCGCTCAATTTACTTACTCCGTCAGCTCCCAGATCTCTCTGTTTTGCCTTTAGGTTATCTACCGCCTTTTCCGCACGCTTCAGATCGTCTTCTACCTGCAAGTAATCATCAGTTTTTTCCTTAATTCCCGAATTTAACTGGTATCCTTTCAATGCATCACGGATCTTTGTCTGTGCTTCATTCACTTTTCCGTATATCCCTTTGCCAATTCCAGAGGCAATATTTCCATTCAATCCATCCTTAAGACTGTTCGATATCAGATTTTTCATGTTCTGAAGCTCCGGGCTTGATTCCATCATCTTCTTGATTGGGTTCTTGATCCTGGCAATGTCTTTATTCACAGAATCCGTCATTTCCTTTGTCTTAGCTTTCGCCTCATCAATGGTCTGCTTATATGGATTCGCATTACCTTCAATGATTACTTTTAATTTTTCTAATACACCATTATCCATTCCGTATCCACCTCCTTCCTTTTTTTAATCAAATAACAGCAGGATTACTCCTGCTGCCGTCGTCTGTTGAATTCTGCTGCGTATGCTCTTCTGGCTTCCTTGTATTCTTCTAATTCTTCCCTTTCTTTTTCTTCTTCATAGATCTTTTGGTCTTCTTTGAATAGATCCGGATAATATTCCCACGGATGCGGAGCATCGGCTTTTTCATCCCTCGTCATATACCTCGTGACTACTTCAGCCAGCAGGAATATATTCCGGACCTTTTCTTTAAACAATCTTCGTTCTTTTTTCTGATACCTTCTGATCATCTCTGTGATTTCCGCAGGAGAAGAATTCCAGAATACATCTTCCGGAATCTCACATTCTGCAGCGCATTCATATAATGCATCTATATAGCTTATACAATCTCGTCCATCTCCTGCAGGCTTTCCATCATCGACTCTGCCTGTTTCTCTGTAAAAAAACCGGACACAGCCATGGTCGGCATGATGATTTTTGTGAAGAAGTCCATCTGGTTTCCGCCTTCTTCTGTCCATGCATCATATAATTTCTTGACATCCTGATACGTAACACCGTGATGCCATGTCACTATTGCCTGCTGTGTGATCGTAAGCATTACTGATAACGGCGGTATTCCGTCGTTTCCAACCAGGTTTACAAGATTGGTACGGTATTTGTTTTCCAGCCGTTCAATTGCGGCTGTAGCGAGCTTCAGCTTATATGTTGTATCTCTTACTTCCCAGTAATGGAACGGCCTTCTTTTTGGCTTTTTGTCGGCAATATTTGTAATATTATCCTGTTCCATCTCTTCTTTTCCAACTTCTTCGTCAATTCCACCTAATCCCATATTTCAATTCTCCTTTTCTTATGATGGATCTTCGTAATCCAGATCACTCTCTACTGTCATTTCCAGTTCGAATTCAATAACACCATTTATACCGCCGCCTGTTCTTGTCACGCCCACGGTTGCATCATATTTTGTCACGCTTCCGTCTTTGAGAGTTTCCTTGAACTGCAGCAAGGTATTTGCTGCCGCTGCTTTTCTCATCACCCTATATGGGCTGTCCGCTTTTGTGTTGTCATATTTGAACTTATATGTCATTTCCGGAAGGTCTCCGATTCCGCTTTCATATTTTTTGTGCGGATCTGTTAAGCATGTGTTGTCTGCCTTTTCTTTTTTGATTCCAATACTCGGAATTTCTTTCAGTCCAGGAAGGTCTGTGTATGCTGCGGCATCCGATCCTGCACCATCTTTTTTTTCTCTATAAGCCAGTGTTGCGCCATTTGCTAACATTTTTTCATCACTCCTTTACGTCCAATAGACCATGTCTGAATTCATGTCTATAATGCCTTCATATCTCATCACCTTATGTTCCATACCAGATGGATCCGGTGTATCTGTACATCCTGTTCGAGTCAATCCGATCTTTTCACAAATTGTTTCATCTACCTTTAATGACGCAGGCGACGTAGAACGGTTGTGCCAGACATCAATTTTATACCGGACATACGCCTTTTCTTCTTTGTCCGTTCTTTCATACACTTTGTTCTCTTCTTCCGTAAGCTGGATTACCGGCAACTTCTTCCAGTCGCTCGGATAAGACCTTGTTACATTCTCAAACTTTTCTTCCAGCGCAGAAAAAACCTTGTCTTTGATATTTTTCATAACTGTTTCTTTAACTCCTCACCGATGATCTCTGTAATCCTATCTTCGTTGTTCTTCAGAGCCGGATACAGGAACGGCTGTGCCGGCTGTCCGGTGCACTGATAGAACCTTCCGTCCTTCGTGTCTATATACGGAAAATGGTAGTGCTCCGCAGTAGCTCTGTCGATTTCATCCGCTCCAGGACCTTCGTGTATCCACCACGGGGACTGTGTGTAAGCCGGAGATATGTTCGGAGATATGCCATTATGAGAGGCCTGTCCTTTCGGACCAGTTCCTAATTCTACATACCTGTCATGTGCTACATTCGCCCAGCACGTCCCCCTTACTGTGCTATCTTCCAATTCAGACACATCCGTCATGATCTTCTGGCGGAGTTCGCCGTCATGCACCGGTGCAATATGCTTTGCATTCTCTTGCACCAGTGCAATTCCTCTTGCGATTCCATTTTTTAGATTTACCTTCGCCATTTCTTCCAGTTTCTTCTGGAGCTTATCTGCACCTTCGATCACAACTTCTCAATCTCCATTCTCAGGAATCTTAACGGTTTAATTGAAATGATCTTATAGTCTGGTTCATCTTCCGTGAACAAGCATATTCCATCACCTTCTACCACATCCAGCCCCGAGTCGAATACATAGTGTGTGATTCCGTCTTCGTCGGTCTGTACATGGTATTTTCCATTCATGCGAAGATTGTAGATGTATGAGAGTCTCTCCCCGTATATCTCCGCCTGGATCTTTCCTCCTGCCGGCCATGCTTCTCCGGAGAACTCAAAAAGCGAGCCATACTCTGTGTACGTCCCGCCTTCACCATCTTTTCTTACCACTTTTTTCTTTAGATGGTACTCTTTTACATTTTTAGTTCTCATTCTCATAGGTTCTGCCTCCCACTCTTACCAGGCGGAATCTATTCAGTACCGCATAGATATGATCCGGAATGTCATTGAATGTATACGACTCTCCAGCTTCGCTCCTTGCGCTTTCTCCTTCGGTTCCATCCCTGTTGAATGCGATGATCGCAATCTCTCTCTGTACCGGTTCCAGTGCGGCCGGCAAGCGTTTTCTGTTCGTATATCCCAAGATCCACGCTTCTGCGTCTTCTAACAGTTCTTTTGCAGAATCTTCATCCAGTCCGGTCTTTTTCATGATTCTTTCAACCGAGTTTGCCATTTACACCATACCCTTTAACACTTCTTTTAACTGATCTTTGTTAAGAGACGATACTCCTGACATTCCTTTTTCTTTCGCAAGTGCCTTCAGTTCTTCAAGGCTCATGGATTCCAGATCCGGTTTAGACTCATCTTCTAACGGAGTGCCTTCTACTGGAGCACCTTCTGCCGTTTTATCTTCTTCCGGCGCACTGGGTAATTCTTTAAACCCTTCTTTCTTAAGAAGGGCGATCGTTGTCATCGATTCTGTTTCTCTTTCCACGTTTCCTTTCACTAAGATCATGATTTTGCCTCCTTAATGCTTAAGAATACATGTTTGATCTGGTTATCCAGTGTCCACAGGTCGTGGAACCGTCTGTAGTCCAGTAACCATGCATTTGCCTTCTGGTTCGTGTTTGGATCAAAGATTCTCATGTTGTCCAGCTTTGTTACAGCAATCGGTGCTGTGCTCGGTGACACAAAGAAGTTGATGTCTTTTGCAGATGTACCTTTTTCAAAACCTCCCTGCTTCTGCCCTTCTGTTTTTCCGTCGTTGATCTTGATTGACGTAACCATTCTATCAGATGATGTTTCAATGATCGGTACCCCATCCACCATCGGTACTTTCGTTACGATTCCGCCTTTTGCGAAATCTACAACTCTGATCCTGTCAGAGAGCTCCATTTCCAGTTCAAGGATGAAATCGCTTGTCGCCTGGCATACCAGCGGACCTAAGTAGGTGTCTCTTGCTGCCTTGAACGCTTCTTTCAGCTTTCTCAACGCAGATGTGCCTGTTGCTCCCGGGGTATAGCCGTATTCGATCATCCCGGCTTTATCTGCCGTAATTACATCCGTAGCAACCTTAGAGATACGGTAAGCGTCAATTTCCGGGATTACGCGGGTTCTCTGGAATTCACCCATAACCTTTGAAGCTTCTGGGACAAAGTTTGATTCATCCACTTCTCTTGGATCTAACTGGAACGATCTTCCTCTGTCCTGAGTCATTTCTCTTGTTTCATATTCGAGTTTTACAGATCCTCTTTCGAATCCGTTGTCCATGTCGTAGTTTCCGAGTCCGTCCAGCTCCATCTTAGGGATCTTGATCTCTTTTCCACCACTGTATTTCGCCCGGCCGGCATTCTTGTCCATCCAGCCTGTAGTCAGTTCCTGTACCGCCAGGAGATCCAGCGATTTCTGGAACAGGATAGCTTTTTCTAATGTGTTAATCGCCATGTTTTATTTCCTCCTTACATTTCTCCACGCATATATTTAAGAATCTTCTCTTCTTCCGACATGTCATTGCCGGCTGCCGGCTTCTTTAATGGTTCTCCACCCTTCAATCGTTCATTTACAGCTGCTTCAACTGCTGCCCCGAACGCTTTCTCTACAGCAGCAATAGACTTATTGCAGCTCTCTGCATCTGCGTAATTTAACACTTCCGCAAGTTCGACCGGGAGCTTCTTCTCTGTCAGTGTATTCTTTGCCTCTGCCATCAGCTCTTTGCGTGTAATCTCTGCTTCTCTGTCATCAAGTTCTTTTTTCCTTTTATCGCTGAGATATTTTTCTTTCTCAGCCGATGTCATTTTTGCCAGCCTTTCAGCTTCGGACAGTTTTTCGTTTGAAATATCTTCCCATTTCTGCCGCTCTGTCTCGAGTGCCGCCTGAATACGTTTGTCAAATTCTTCTTTATTCCCTTTCTCTTTCAGGAAATCATCAAACGATAACGGCTCAGGATCATTCTTTGTTCCTGGCTTTGGCTCCCCTCCTCCAGGTTCTCCTCCCGATCCCGGATCATCACCTCCTGGTTCAGCCGCAAAAAACTGCAGTCTAAGCTGCATTTTCATGTTTCTCTTTTTCATCTTTTTCCTTTCTGCCGGATGATCTTCCGGGCTTAGTTATTTCTGTTCTTTACCGCCTGCAGAAAAAGGCACAAAAATAAGACGCATAACCCTGCGTCTCAAAGGGAGATAATTGGATCACCGCCTTTCTACTGATAGCCGCTTACCATCGAAACATACCGTGTCACCGATTTTTGCAAATTCATGGTTTATTCTCACTCCTTTCAGTTTTGCTGTCCCATCGTCAATTACGTAAATAAATTTGATCATGTCATCATCGATCCGGATCGCCAGCCATTTTGGTGCCATTCTGTCCGCATCTGATTTAACTGTGTATTTCCATTTGCGTTTCATATTCTTGATATAAAAATACCACCAGTTATCAAACTGATGGCATTTATTCCTTATGGTTTTTACATCTCATGCATATGTCTTTGTAATCCGCTGTATTCAATACCTCTTTCGGTATTGTCCAGTTCGGTGCCAGCCCTTCCACATTCATATGGATGTCATAGCACACAGCATCGTCAATTTCCTTCTTTAGCAGCGGACACTTTATTCTTTTTACTCTTTGCTGCATACTTTTCTGCCACCTCCCTTATTTTCAATGTGTTCTCATCGAACTCCTGACTTGTAAATGTTGTCCGGATGTTTTTGTTTTCCACATCAACATACGTAGCACCATCCTTGCTGTAGTAATTCACAAATCTGCCGTTCCATCTGGTAAGCGATATATCGGCTTCTTTTATAAAGCGTTCTGCCTCTGCTCTGCTTACCTGATGTGATCGCTCCGTATTTATATGACTTTCATCGTATGTGTATTCCGATGTATCGATTTTTTCCGGTTTAATCTTTGCAATACCTTTTATTCCAGCTTTGTCTAGTGCTTTCTGTGCTTTGTAGTCTTTCTTTGTGTTTCCTGGATGATCTGTCAGATATTTCTTATAACCTTTCAGATCTTTCCATTCCTCAGGTTTATTATACTTCATTTCCTGGAATGCATCCAGTGTTTTACCAGCATCCTTACCAACTACTTTTCTATATTGCTTATATTGCTTCCTGTCCTCTGCAACATGTTTGATTTTCTTTTGTTCCAGCTCCGCATTCGGTTTTCCTTGTACGTATTCTTTGTACCACTTAGCATAAGTCATAGATGCCGGTATCTTTATCCTCTTCCCGGTTTCCGGATCTAGTGCGCTGCGCTGCAGTCTCTGGATATCCGCTTCATCTGTCACTGCTGTGACGGTGCATCTGCACCATGGGTGCATCGGTGGGCAGTTTTCTGCAATCTTTCTTTCGGATATCAGGAATATCTTGCCGTCCAGCGGTACGCAATGCGTTTCACAAGTCCTTAAATCGAGAGTGGCAAGGTATCTATACTTTTTAATCCCGCAAGCCTTATAGCTTTCAAAATTCATTTCCGTAAAAATATAATTACTCTCTGTTCTTACAAGGCGTCTCGCCTTGCTGGAGCCCTGTGCAAATTTGTAGGATATAGCCTCAGCGATTTCCCTGTCCGGTCGTCCGGTCATCATGCTGACCAGCATTTCCTCTTTCAGAGATTCGGCCAGTTCCTGTGTGTTATTCCATATTCTTTCCGAGTAGTTCTTCCCGGACCACCTGCTGTTTAGCAGCATATCTATCTTTTCTGCAGATACGTGCGCAAACTCAAATGCTGCATCTGCTTTCTGCTGAATATCGAATATGCTTTTATAATATGATTCCTGTGCCAAGTTTGTATAAAATCTTTGGTTTTCTATCAGCTCCTGGTTGTACACATTTGTCATAATCGTATTTATCTGAATCTGCAGCTGTCTGAACTTGTCCAGACGTGCCGCATATGCCGGAGCTTCCAGCTTTGCCAGGAGATTTTTCTTCGATTCATCCTTATCGTCTGCTTTCAGCTTTGCCAGGAGTTCGTCTAAGGATGTCCGGTCCTGCATAAGGTTTAACAGAGACATTGCGTCTGTTTCTGTCAATCCATGTTTTTCCTGGTACTTTTCAAACACCTGATCTGCTGCCAGCTGCAGATATCTGGATGCCTTCTGATACGCCTTTGCTATTTCATCCGCCTTTTTTTCTGCGTTCTCAAATACTTCATAAGCATTCTGTACCTGCCGTTTTTCCCAGTAGCCGTTACTCATCCGTTAAATCCTCGCCACTTTTATCCTTGGTCTTATCCTTTTTCTGATCCGGATCTTCTGGTTCATCGAGTGAATCTTCCGGCGGATCGTTCGGATGGTTCCCGAACAGTTGCTGTTGCTGTTTTATATTTTCTGCTGTTTCTTTTTCTACGGCTTTAAGTTCTTCGTCTACATCATCGACAAAAGGAATCTGTGCCAATAAGGTTTTTTTGCTGACCTTGCCCCATAAGTTGGCCACATACTGACTGATCTCCAAGAGGTTTTTTGGCATCGATCTAGTAAATACCGGTGTGATGCCTCGCGGATCAATTTGAATTGTGGACCTTGTGAACATATAGTTGGTGAATATCCGCATTCTCTTTCTGAGTCCCTTTTTGTAGTACCTCGTCTTGATCTTGGTAATATTCTCCATTCCCAGGAGCTTGAACTCCATGGCCACACCAGAAACATTCCCGCCGAAGCTTTCATCTGACATGCATGGAATATGGCTGAATTTATGGATATCCTGTTCAATTGCTTTTTTTAGTATCTCCACACCGTTTTCGTCATACGTTCGGACCAGATATTCTGCTTTTGCATCTTTCGGTAATTCTACATACTTATCTTCTGCCAGTCTTTTCATGGCTTTTCTTCCATTACCTTCAGATTCTTCATCCATTTCATCGTCATCATCTGCCAGCATTGCTCCGTAGATGGCCAGTATCGCATCGATGAACTGTTCTTTATCCGTTACACGGTCGCTCATCAACACATTATAAGCATCAATCAGCGGTATCTGTAGTTCAAAATCTCCAATGGCGAGCTTATTATTCAGGTATTCAATCACAGGTACCTCGCCTTTATTGTGTGGTTCTGGTGTCTCGTACAAGTTCTGTGGATCGTCATTATTGATGATATTTAGCACGTATTTGTAATTCTGTGTCAATATGGTGGCTATGTATTTCGTTACCTCCCGGTCTGTGTCATCTTTCTGCTCGTAATAATATACAGCGAATAATTCGTTTTCCTCAATGGTGTTGTCAATAACCATGAACGTGTTTTCCGGAGGAAGGTTCTTGACAACTAACGACGTTTCATCTTTTTTGGTATAGATGTATTCGTACGCTCTGCCATAGATCGACAGGTCAAGCCCATTATCTCCATCCACCTCATCCGCCCCTGCATTCTCCAGTTCGTCCGTCAGCTCAGTAATATCATCATTACTTTTATAACTGACCGGATTCCCGATAAAGTAAGAAGATGCGGTATCCGAAATATCTTTGGCGTGATTGCATACCAATTTATTCTCTCTGTTCGTTTCTTCGAGAATGTCATGTTTGCCTTCATAATATCTTTTTAACTTATTCAGTCTTTCATATCCTGATCGATGTTTGAGGATCAAATGCCGGATTGCCTGCTTATTCGGATTCATTTCATCCCATTCCTCTGCAGGCATAACAAAATTATACATATCTTTCTCACCTCCTTAGTGGAATCCCACTTTCGTTTTATTCTTAATTCTTGCTCTCTGTACATTTAAGATGGTGTAGCAGAAATATCTCACTGCATCCATTGCATGGTCAAACTGTTTTACCGGTTTGTCCTCTCCTCTTTCTGCTGCCTTTTCATCCCATACGTAAGTAGCAAACTCTTTTCTTGTATTTACGCATTCATCGCTGAATTTTATTTTTTCTCTGTTTAGGCATGTGCCTACTACGCGGATACCGTCTTCTACGTCATTCTTGGCTTTAATGACGTTGTATCCTCTCTTCTGTAATTCCGTTATGAATGATGCTGCTGCCGGATCCACGATAATCGCTTTTATCTTCGTTCCTTCCAGCCACTTCTTCAGATCCGCAGCATACTCTGAATCTGTTTTCTGCTGTTTCCTTTCTCTTCCGGAGTAATAGTATTCTCTGGTACAGTACCATGTTCCGTCTACGCCCTTGTTCCATAACAGGAAGACTGTAGCGTTCTGTGTACCGTAATCACAACTTACATATCTATTTCCGTTTATCAGCAGCCGGAAAAACTCTGTTATCTTTTTTACATGCCGTTCTTCATCGAACATGTCATAGATAATACCTTCTGCCATTGCCCACAGGCCAAGGATGTAGCGCTTGTAGAATACCCCTCTGTATGTATTCCGGTATCTTTCCTTAATCTCTTCGCTGAGACTCAGGTTGTCATCCATTACAAAATGTACGTATAGGATATTCTTGACCGGTTCATCTTTCGCCCTTAACTCTGCTGCCCGTTCTTTTCCAATGTATCCAACAGCTCGGTCTATCCAATTGACCTTAAACCAATGGTAAGGTCCGGAAGGGTTGCAGTTAAACCAGAACTTCGATCCATCTACCGAACATCGGCCGGTAGCCTGATTCACGAAACTTTCCGGCATAAGCGCCACTTCATCAAAGAAGACTCCTGCCAGTGTGATTCCCTGTATCAGATCCTGGGAGCTTTCGTCCCTTCCACCGAATATGTAGAAGTTATTAGTCGTTTTTCCTCTTGTGATCACTATCAGGTTGTCGGCTCTGTGGTCTACCACACCGTAGCCTCTTGCCTTTAGCATGAGTTTTAGCCAAAACAGTACGTTCCTTCGAAATGATCCGATGGTTTTCCCGCACATGGCGAAATTCTGTCCGTTGAACGTTTCCATCGCCCACATCACGTAGGATAGCGACATGCACACTGTCTTTCCCGATCGGATAGCTCCATCTGCTATAATCCCATCGTAATCTTTTACGGGCGACGTCGCACACCACCATGTCAGTACCTGTTTCTGCTTTTTTGAGAACGGTTTGAACTTGAATATCTGATTATATACTGTCTGCAGACGGCTTTTCTTCATAGCCTGGATCTTTTTCTTCAGATTTGTGATCTTTTCATACATCCTGATCACCCCAAACTTCTGAAGCTGTAGCGTTCATGGCATCCATGAATCCGTCGTCCGCTGTTTCATGCGATCCTCCATCCTGTTTCATGATCTGGAGTTCTAACTGCATCGTAGCAAGTTCTAACTTGGCATCATCGTAGCCAAACTTATGGATAGCTTCGATTGCCTTCTGTTTCTTGGCCTGTACCCTCGTGAGTGCATCTTCTATCTGCTGGATTTGGCCAAGTATTCCGGCATATTCTTTTAGTTCTGTACAGTCTCCTTTTTCCAGTCCATCGGTGTATTTTACTACCGTCATTCCCGGTGGCGACTTCTCATCCTCGTTTTGCTGTGTTTCAGCATTTTTCAATGCTTCTATTCGGTGCAACATGCGGTATTCACGAACCGTAAGTAGCTGTATTTCTTGTAAAAGCAGTTGCTCTTTGTCGAGCCCAATCGTCTCGGCCAGCTGCAGTTCTTCCGGATTCAGGGTATCAAAAAAGAGAGTTTCGAACTCTCCTGTCTTAACTGCATTCTTGTTTCCCGGCGGCCCTGTCCCGCCATGCCCTTTGGCATTTTTGTTTCCCGGCTGACCGCCTCTTTTTTTCGCAACGTTGCGTTTTTTCTTTTGCAACGTTGCATTATCCCAGCACTGTCTGTTCTTCCAGCTCCGGACTGTCCCAACCGGAACATCCAGTTCCTTAGCAATCTCAATTAATTTCAGCCCTTTGTCATATAATTCTTTCGCTTCAATAGCCCTCTGATCGGGTGCTCTTGCCACGCCTCACCACCCCTCATTCATTTCGTTTTTGATTTTTATCTTTCAACAATCTCGTTTTATCTTTTATTTTCACGTAAAAAGGTGGCAACATCATCTGCTGCCACCTTCAGGGTGAGTATGTCCTTTTCAATTTTCGGACAATATCATAATAACACACTTTTATGTATCCTGAGTCCCCCTCTTTTTAAATTTTGTTGACAGGAGGTAATAGAACTTCCGTCTTCTGTCGTAGTACATTTTCTTTCCGCACGGCATCCCTTTTGCATCCCTCAAGTATCTGTATGTAGCATATTCTGTAGTTACCCCTTCCAGCAGCCACTGATAGATCTCCGGATCTGCTTCAATTGCTGTCTGTTCGATTCGCTTGCACTTTTCTTCCAGTTCTACACGCCTGATAGCCAGGCGCTCTGTAGCGGACGCCTGGCTCGGACTGCCTTTTCCTTCCTGGCCATATTGCATGGCTTTTATAGTATTTGTAAGTTCTGCGAGTTCCCTTCTCCATTCTGGATATTGTAAACAGTGATATTTTACTTCAAGAAACTGATATTTGTTAATGCCATATTTATCTTCGTTAATCGGTCTGATCTTCAACTTTATATCTCCTTCCTGTTCGTCTGTCGCGAACGATCAGGATTTCGAATCCGAACAGACTGGCTATATCCTGCAGATCTTTTAACGCTCTCCGCATATGATACGGCATTCTGTTATACCTTGCTATTGCCTTTTCTGCTGTTGTGTCCTTATACCCTTCGTGATTCATATTATCTCCTTTACGCCGACGTCCTGATTCTGACGCTTCGTAAGGTTTCTGGTGTGGATTCTGCATAGTATCTTGCTGTTACTTCTGGACTTGCATGTCCCATGATTTCTTGTATAATACCAATATCTGCTCCACGGTTCTTGAGATTCATGCCGAGCGTTTTACGCATCTTGTGCGGATATACCCTGCATGACATACCTTCTCTCTTTCCGATCCGCTTGATAACGTCCCTTAATCCATTGACGGAAAGTCTCGCAAAAGGTTTCCTCTGAGCAACGAACAGTGCCGGATTATCATCTGTACGGGTGTCGAGGTATCTCTTTAGATGGAACCTTGCCACCTCATCCAGATAGATTACTCTATAGCGTTCGCTCTTTTCACTCAGGATCATGATATCTCCTGTACTCCAGTCAATGTCTTCCCGGTTCAGTGGCGCAATCTCTCCGATTCTTGCTCCGGTACTGCGGAACACTTCAATAATGGCACGGTCGCGTTTGGATTCACAGCCTTCCCTTAACTCTTCCATCTCTGCTGGCCGGAAGTAGTCAATCGGCTTTCTCACTTCTTTCAGTGCTTCCGTATTCTCCACTGGGTTGAAAGTTATAAAGTGTTCTTTCCGCATCCATGTGAAGAAGGCAGACAGGTACCGTCTCTCATTATTTACGGTTGCTGCTGTATTCTTATTGCCTTTCTTTCCAGATCGTTCCGAATACCAGTGCAAATAATAATCGATGTCAATCTCATCAATTTTATTCAATGGTTTATTCAGCGCTGTTGCTAATCTCGTAGCAGCATCTCTGTACTGGTTCTTTGTGACCTGCCGGAGATTTTTCTTTTTGATCATCATAAGACCGATGTAGTACCGGTTCTGCTCTTCGTAAGATACTTTTAACTCCGCTGGGAGTGTGGTAATCTCTTCCATGTTTACCGCAACCAGTTGCTCTTCCAGTATCTTCTGCAGGATGTCCAGAGTTGTTCTGTCTACATACTGAGACATCCGGAAAATGACATTATTAATAACTTCCGCTTTAATGTTGGTATTATACATAGTAACCCTCCTTGAAACCTAAGAGGCATCTATGTTATAATGTCCTTAGGTATAAGTGATGAGCAGTAGATATGTGTCTGGCAGGACGGATCTACTGCTTGTTTTTATGTTACTTTCACTCACCCTTTTCTTCATTCGTCTGTGCGATGTCGCACATGTTTATTTCTTCGGTGATTTATTCACCTTTTCTACCATAATGTCTGTTTCCTTTTCCTCCCTTCTTTATGCACGGTGCATTCTGCTGCCGGCGGGAATTCTATATCGTCCGGTTGCGTGTGATACAATACCCGGTTGGTGCTATGTTTTATATTTTTCTTCTATCTTCCGGAGCTGCTCTATGTGCCACAGTACTCTCTTCTTATCCCACCATTTTTCTATCTCCTTTGCTGTGTGTAAAACACACGGAAAAATCACAGGATGCAGGAATGCTGTTAGCCATATCACGATGATCATGTTTCGTGTCATCTGCCTGCTCCTTTCAAGAATTGGCTATACATCCGTTTCTTCCAGCCTGTTTCTGGTGGTGCTGGTCCACGGTTATGTTCGGCCAGGGTTCTTATCAGATCTTCAAATTCTGCTGCCGCCTGTTCTGAAAGTTCTTCCTTCAGGTTGACATTGCTCATCCAGCTGAATCCGTATTTTTTAAGAATATCTTTTCTTGTCATTACAATTTACCTATTACCCTTTTCCCTTCTTCGGTCTGTTTCCATTCGTCGTACTCGTCCCATGTTTCTTTTGTAATCACCTCATGCCAGTCTTTTGGGTGTTCCTCCAAGATCTCCGGATGTTTTCGTTTTAAGAATTCTTTCATTCCAGGTGTTCCTAAAAATATCATTTTTTCTTTCTCCTCTCTTCTGTTTCCCATTTGCACATGTTCCACCACTCGCAGAACAAGCAGCATCCCAGGCACCGGTTTGTGCTTACCATTATGAACCAGTGTTTTAATTTTTCTTTTATCTCCATGTCATTCACCTCTTCTTATGCATCTCAACAAATCTTCTATGCCTTGTTCATAGCCCTCTTTGTACTTCTGTGCTTTTTCAAGTTCATTTGACGCTCGCTTCGTGTTGCAGTCTGTTGGCCGCTTCTTCTATCTGGTCATATTCTTGGCTATTCAATGTTTCCGCCACCTTTCACCAATTCGATCGCTTCTATATATGCCTGTATGTAATCTTCTGCTGTATTGTTGGCAATTTCATCAAGCTCATCCGCCGGTTTTTCTACCATTAATCTTCCGGCATATTCTATCTTGTCTTCCAGTTTCTTTACAATTGCTTCGGGATTGTATGCTGTAGTGTAGCTTTTCAGCATTTTGATTTCTATTCTGCAATTTTCTATGTTTCTCTTAATTCTTCGTACCTTTTCGTCTATGTCATATAGACTGCTGCCAGGCATTCCTCCTGATCTCCATCGGTCAATGGCTTTGTATGAGCGTTTTATTTCTTCTTCAATCTTCTTGATTTCTGCGTCCGCATCAATTAATCTCATTCAATTTTCCTCCATTTCTGTCCTCGCTTATAGCTCATTCTTCCTTCGCAGATATTTTTCCACACCATATCCTTAAGTTCATTCATGAAGATAGCTGCTGTTCCTCTTTCAATACAGTTGCCTTCAACTACATAGACATCTCCTGTCAATTTATTTAAATCAATCAATTCCGAGTCTTTTGGATTGATTGCGATAATCTGGATCTCGTTCATCCGCATCTGTCTCATCTTTTCTATTATTTCTGCCGCACTCATTTGAATTCCATTGTCATCCCTGACACATGGTCCAATAGGAGTTGCGTAGAAATATGTGTCTTCTGCTGCATTTGATAGAGACGGAGCGCACGACTGGCAAGTATCCCATTCTTGGCACCTAGCAAGTGTTTGGCTTTTTCCGTAGCATAATTTTCCTTTCTTCATCTCCGTCATTCCTTTCTCATTCTGTTTCGATCGTTATAATTGCCGGATTTACAACTCCGTCGCCATCATAGTAATATTCTTTGTTGTGCCATTTCCTGAGGTATTCTCCGTATATCCAGCACTGCGAAAGAATACTAACTGCTGCCCCATACATGAACCCGGTTATTCCCTCTATGTCAGCCTCATGGCTCAATTTTCCTGCATTATCTACAATGGCTTTTTCCGGATCGGCCGATTCTGCAATTTTCTTTTCCAGCAAACCAGCCCATCTTTCAGCATATGTAAAGCAAGCTCTTCCATATGGATCGCTGTTTTTTTCATACCAGTCTTTGTATTCCTGTTCTTTACCTTCTAAAATTTTCATCTTTCTTCGTCCTCTCATCGCGTCCTGTTCCCATAGTACAGAGCACATTCTTTACATTCATCTATTGGTTCTCCTCCGCCGTTACCTGTTCGTAAACCGGCGCATCGATCTTCTTCGTATTCGGGATGTTCATATTGGTGTACTAGATAGCAGTTATCAATTCCCTGTTTTACTGTTATGTGCATTCTCATTATTCCTTTCTTCGAGTAATTCCGGATTATCAAATATATTGCCTATTGCTTCCATCTTGTTCGCCTTAATATAAAAGTCCGTTAATGGCATTGGATAGCAGAATGGCTCACATTTGCTGAGCGTATCCGTCGGAATCACTTCGTAATGCCATCCGATCGCACTATCTATCGCTTCTTCTCTTGCGAGGTCTATCACATCAAATTCTCCGAACGCTACTTTTGCAAGATCGTCTGGATTGCCGTGACACATCAGTATATCGTTTTCCCAGATTCTCTTTCCGTTCTTGTCATGCAATCCCGTATAGGCGCAAATGGTATTTTTGTCAATTAGCATTTCGCATTCCAGGTCTTTGCTATAAATATAGTCTTCATCCCAGAGAAGACCTTCTACCCATTGTCCTTCCAGGTCTTTATTTGCGACTACTACATGTTCATGCTTTGCTTTGAATAATATCTCTCTATCCATTTTCATCCTCCAAGTAATTCTTTATGCCTAACGCTCTGAATTCTTCTCTCGTATGGGTTTCTTCGTACTTCCGTTGGAATATCTTGCATAACAACTCTCTGGTCTCTCTGCAGTTATGTGCGGCTCTTGGTCCGTCTTTATGATGAGCTGGACACAGGTAGACTTTAAAGCCGTTCTCCTCACTGACTTTTCTCAGTCCGCCACCGTAGAACACATGATGTTCCTCCGTGTACTGCTGCCGGCAGATGCCTTCCATTCTGCACAGAAAGCATTCACCTTTCACTGTGTCTACGATCGGAGCTGGATGGTGCTTTCTTTTTTTCTTCTTGGTTGGCTTCGGGAACATTAATTCACACATTCAATCTCATCTCCATTCCGATCAACCTCGGTTTCGAAGAATTCTTTCCAGAATGATTCCTTCGTCAAGACTCCAAAACTTACTCCCGGCATATTACGGATTGCCTTTTCCATGGCTTTTCCCATGTATTCTGCTGCCGTATCGGCATCGACAGATGATATATATAATCTTCTGGTGGCGTATGCTGGCTTTACTTCTTCAGGTAACTCCTGCTGCTCTGGTGGATTCATATTCGGCGGGCAGTATTCCGGGAAATCTTTGGTCAGTTCTGTCTGTCCTGGAATCTGAGTTTCATCAGTAATTTCCTGTTGGAACTCGGTTTTTGTTTCCGGAGTTTCTTCTGCCTTTTCTGGCTCTTTCTCTTTTGTTTCTGCAGGTACTGTAGTGGTGTCAGGTGTCTCAGTTGGTTTTTCTTCATCTTTTGTCGGTAATTCCTCGCTTTTTGCCGGTGGATCCGGCTGTTTTGTTTGTGGTTCTGCCGGTTTTGTTTCCGATCGTTCCGTTTTTGGTGCTGGGCGTTCCGTTTTTATAGGTTTCCGTTCTGGTTTCTTCGCTTTTACCACCTTGGATTCTTTTCTCTTTTTCGGTTGCACCGGTGCAATTTCTTCTTTTTTCGGGAATTCTTCTCCATACACCTCTTTCCAGGTCTTTTCTGCATCTTCACCGTCTGCAATCATCGTACAGTAACTCAATGCATCGTCCCAGGAATAGAACTCTTTATTTCCTGACCGCACCATATGTAATGTAATATCTTTGGATTCGTGCATATAGAGCATGATTCGGCCAATTCCCTGGATACGGGTGCTATATATCTTGTCTCCATCCGGTGCAAGTACTTCCTGAAGATATTTGATCCCGCAGGTTGTCCGTACTGTTTCGTGCATGGTTTTATATAATTCCGGTTCATCATGGAATATCTGGTGCAATGCTTTCTCCAGGTTGCCGAGGTCTTTCTGTTCTTCCTTCTGCCCCTCCAGGATTACTTCGATATCCGTGATCTTCTCTTCTTCTTCGATTTCTTCTTTTACAGCCTGAATTTCTGTTTTGCTGTATGCCGGTGTCAATTCTTCTACCACTTCTTCCGGAAGTGTTAACATTAATGCAAGTTTCGCATAACCGAACCCCTGGTACTGATCCTGCAGTTTCGGGGAATAGCCACCTTCAGAAAATTTGTCGTTGATTTTTATATATCTCGATACCTGAGAGGCATCCAGTTTGTATTCGTTCCAGGCAAATTCTTTTTCATCTGCATATCCGGAACCTTGCAGAATATCTGTATCCCTTGCCTGTTTCAACAGGTAGCCGGTGAGGACAAAGTCCTCTACCGTTCTGTTTAATACTCTGTTTACTGCCTGTTTAAACTCTTCATACCCGTTGTAATTTATAAGCTCGTCCATCTTATACCGCCTTTTCTAATAATTCTTCGATCTCTTCTGCGTCCATGAAGTCTTCTGCCAGTCCCTGCAGGACTCTTGTATTGTTCTTTGCTTTCAGATCTTCTATATTTGCATTTCTCTTCTCTTTGCTGATCTTGGCCAGCTCCTTGTCTGCTTTGGTCAGACGTTTCTTCAGAACTCTCTGCCATTCCTTCAGGAAATCTCTGATCTGTTCAATTCCCGGTTCTTCATCCATGTAGCTCCTGTGCTGTCTGATCGTTCCGGATGGCTCAACCTCAATCGTGTAGAACGGCACGCCTTCCTGTTCTTTTCTTCTCAAGAAGCAGATATAGGTTTCTCTTGTCTCGATCCGGTCAAAATACCGCTCACTGCTGCCGGCGCAATGATGCAGGGCACGTCCTTCTTTTACGATATCTACCAGTGATTCCGGTACGATGATCTTGTACTCTTCGTTTTCGTACTCATATCGATCTTTAATCTCGTGTAAGGTCTGCTCTGCTGTCGGGTATTTCTCCCGCATTTCCTGAGCATATTGTTCTCTTTCTTTCTGGCTTGCCATCATTTCTTTCAGAATATCCATCTGTTGTTTATCGATCACGATTTCATCATGTCGTCTTTTCAGCTCTCTCGGTCGATATGTAAGCTCGTCCTTCATATTCTTGTTGCATGCTTTACACATGCTCAGATAGTCGTTGTACTGCTCCAGGACAGCTTCTTCCGTGAATCCCGGATACTGTTCTTTCTGCTGCCGGCGGATGTAATTCATCAGCTGTGTAGTGCTCAGATACTTTCCGGCATGATATCTAATATTCTCCGGCCCAAGTCCGCATCTCAGCAGCCATCTCAGAGTATCTGTCGGTATCTTTTCTCCTGTTTCGTCTGAATATTGCATCCAGCGAACCATTTCATTTCCACCGTTTTCGTCACGGATCCGGTTGATTTTTTGCCGATCGTTGATGTAGAACATTTTGTTTATGTTCTTTGCCCTTATGTCTAATGGTCCGTAGTATGCCATGTTCCATCCCGGATATTCCGTGCATGCAATAGTTTCTCTTAAAAGATTCCGGAACCGTCCTTTGGCCAGATATTCTATCTTTTCTGCGTAACCTTTTACCTGATATACTCCGGATAGCAGCCGGTTGTAGTTTAATTTCCAACCGGCTGCTGCCAGGAATTCTATAATCCTGATGGCATCCTTATACGCTGTGTTTTTCAGTGCTTCACTGTAATCTCCCGGATACATATAGCCGTCTCTTGCCCGGTAGTTCAGGTTGTTGCTTTTATGCCATCCTTCCCATGGGATATTGTAAAAAATCTTGTAATCATATCTATTACTCTTAAAAAGGTCCTGCTTATATATCACAATACGGATTTCCTCATCGATTTCTATCCGCCGTCTTCCAGAATCCCATTCGATGTCTACACGGAAGATTCTTAATACACTCGCTGTCTCATCGATCTTATCAAGTTTGTACAGACTCTCCGGCTTGGCTGTTATACTATCTGTTCTGGTTTTTACCTGAACGATTTTCCCGCAAGACGGACATCTCACCATATCATTATGTGTCGCTTTCTTTTTGCCCTGATGTATCGGCGTTAACTCAGATCTGTCAAATGATTCTCCACAATTTGTGCAGCTGAAGTTCTCTGTTCCTTTTTCTTTAAACATATAATCCTCACCAGCTGTCTTTTCAAAGAACCATTGATCTGCGTCTTTAGGAAGTGCCGGTGCTTTGCTCATGAAATTATTTATCTTCTCTTTTCTGTTATGCTCTGCGGTCTGTCTGACATCATAATCGTAACTGTATTCCATGTGATCTATGCGGCTCCATACATCATTTGCGCAATATTCATCCTGTGTTATATTCAAGAGTCTCTTTCTATCTTCCTCTGAATCAATCTTTGGATACTTATAAGCATGTTTCATCCATACCCATTCGTACCAGTTTCCTTCTATTGCTGTTATGAGTTTTCCTTTCTTCCAGCCATTCTTTTCGGTCCAATATTCGTGTTCTCCTGTTTTGCAGTTGATGCAGTATCTCACTGCCAGAATCTTGTCGTTGAATACATTAATGATTGCGATATCGTCTAATGTCTGGATTGTCGCGATATGCCCTTTTTTCCTGGTCTTTGCTGGTTCTATCTTCTCAATTGCTTTCCGTTTCATCTTGCACCTCCACGAGTTCCCGGTTGGCTGTGATCGTATATTTTACTCCCGGTTTGATTCCACTCTGCCCTACTACGCCAACCTTGGCCGCTATAATGTTTCCTTCACTCTCAAGGATCCATCCGACCGCCGTTCCCTCAATCCCGTATACGATTGGTCTTTCTCCTCTTGCTATTGCAAGCAGTGTACCGGTTTTTGTATATGCAGCATCGTTCGTGATCATCACTCCACCCACCATACTGATCCATTTTCTTTGCGGGTGCTCAACCATGTACATCATGGTGTGACCGGCGATATCCAGCAGATCCAGTTCTTTGATCAGTGTTAATTCCGTGGATACTACCATGGAACAGCCATCTTCTTCATCGATACTTCCTCCTGATTCGCACAAGAAGAACCGGCTTTTATCGTTCAGCCCGTACCACATCATGCAGTCTGGGAGATATTCTGCAGCATGGAAGCCTGTACTTCTGGTTTTACTTTTCTCTTCCCTGTATGTTTTTCCAGACTCGTATTGGAAGATTCCGTTCCCGTAGGTTGCTTTCAGATCTTCCGTGAATCCTTTGTATGTTCTCATTTTTCTTCACCCTTATAATATTTTTCTGCAATTTTTCTAATCTGTGCTTTTCCAGGAATTCCAAGATAGATAGGTGGTTTTAAGCCTGCTGCCCGTACGATTCTATCATCCAGTTGCGCTTTCGTTTCAAACGATACTTTTAATATCTGTGCCATACATTTTTCAAGACTTTTTCCTTTCTTACGTACGGCTTGCGCCATCTGGTCATCTTCTTCACACATCTGGATCAGGAAGTTTTTCCAGTCTTCCATCATGTTTTTGAGTCCTAAATCTTTCGATTCCATTTCCAATTTTCCGATCGCTGCCAGTAACGGAGTAGTCAGAGAATCTATTACACCGGTGCAAAAATCCTCTGCGTCCTCCGGATCTAAGCCATTTTCTTCTGCTATCGTCTTGATAGCGTCCAGATCTCCTTCTTTTAACTGTGCTGCTGCCGCCCTGTTGATTTCCTCAGCAGAGTCAAATTCTCCAAATTTATCAAACATCTATGTATCCTCCATTATTTTTCTAATTTCGTTGCTGTATACATGTCGTCCCTTTTCCATCCTGATCAAATGCCCCTGCATCTTCTTCCAGAGCTTCTGCCAGCCTTCTGCGTTGGCGATCGGTGTTCCATTAGTTTTCCGGAAGTCATTTCCCGCCCATCCGCTGATGTGATAGTCGATCATGTTCACCACAAATGTGTCCTCACAGTGGATATGGACCTCACAGGACTGGTTCAGGCGGTTCAATGCTTCAGTAATTGCCTTTACTTCCGTCTCATGACGTGTGCCTTTTATCTGACCGGTATCTCGGATTTTTCCGATTCCTCCGGACTTCTTTGCACAGGTGCAGACGAATCCATATTTTCCCATGGTTTTACTGTTTGAACTGGATTTTACGGCTATGTAAATATCTACTCTAAACATGGTCTTTCTGTGCCCCTTTGGTGTTCCTGTTTGGTACTATTCTCTGTTTTGAGAATATCGTCGATCTGTTCCCGTCTCCTGGCTATCACTTCATCGAGCGCATCTTTTAACACATTTGCATTATCTACTGCGAGTTTAGGCGTGTCCGTGTGGTGCTCATGCAACGCTTTGTTCAGCTCGACTGATACCGCAACTAATTCTTTTAGTTTCTGTTCGCTGGCATCGTGTAAAATCAGCATTTTAAATCCTCCTGTTCAATCGAATCATCGTACACCTCCGGTACTTATATCCCGTTTTTGGATTTATCCCCTCCCAGATACGGGATATGTAGTAGCCTTTCTTCGGTTTCACCTCTTTTTTCCATCTCCGGAGCTTGTCCTCATGTGGATCCGGCAGAGGCATATTCTTGGATGTGTTGTAACTCGACTCTTTTATTCTTGTTTTTCCTTCCGTTCCATCTTTTTTCTTTTCAACTGTGTTTTTATCCTTTGTCATGTAGCAGGCAAGACGCATGAAATCTTCATCATAGAATTTGCTTCTCTTGATTTCTGTAATCCATGTGCCTCCATGGTCCCAGGCTTTCTGAACGATACTGGCCGAATCTCCGATTTCATTTACTATCAGATGTATATGCCATGCTCCTTTTGTTCCCTGTTCTATATTCCGAATCCAGAATAGTTCGTATCCTCTTTTTCTGTACGCCCTTCGGACTTTTGCTATCGACCGTCTGAAATCTTTCAAGGCTTCTTGCATATCGGGAGGTCGTTCTTCTATGCTGTAGGTCCATGTTAGGAACAGATCTGTTTCTTTAAAATACTGCAGCAATCTTTGTCTGCATCTTTTCTCTTTGTTCCATTTGTTCACTCGGAGCATATCTTCTTTTGTGGCTTTTCTTCTTTTCATCCTCTTTAAGCCTGGCGCTCCATACCTTCCATCGTGATACTCCTCTATTTCCAGAATATCTCCACCTTGAAAGCTATATGTCTTTCTTTTTATCATGTTATAATCCTGAATTTAATATCTTTATCAAGTTTTAAAACGGGCGATTTAGCCCGTATTTCTTGACTTAATCGCCCATCAGTGTTAAGATATTATTGGATTTAATATTTGATGAGCAATTAAGTCTAACGTGCATCATTTAGCGGATGATGTGCGTTATTTTTTTATCTTCTTTTTTCACTATCCCCATCTCCATTCCTGGCATCCACAGGATCTGTAGTCTTCTGATTCCTGGTACTCTTCCATGACCGTTATGGATGGGTCTTTCCCACATATGCACTCTCCGTCACCCAGATCTCTCATGTAGGCGCAGTTCCTGCACTCCTGCTTAGCAGATGGTGTCTGCCACATTCTCTGTCCCATTGGTATCACCTCCTGTATATGCCAAGTCAAAAAGTCTCTTGAGTTGTGCTGGTGTGTATACTGGTTGTCCATCTACACTTACCCAGCCGGACATTACGATCAGTCCTTTTTCAATATCATTTTTACAGTTGTATTCGTTCAGAGTTTCTTTGGCCAGCTGCAGTCGCTTGGCAAATTCTTCTTCTGTTAAAATCTTTGGAATTTCATGCATCTTCTCCACCTCCCGTTAAGTTATGACGTAAAAATTAATTACACATACAAGTAACACTGCAATCAGTATTAATTCTCCAATAATCGTCAATCTCCAGATCCACGTCCTTAATTTCTCACATTCGTCTTCCAGACGCTTGATCTCAAGCTTCTTAATCAATGGCGTCTCTGGTTTTAACTTCATGCTTGTCCTCCTATCCTGTAGCTGTATGTTTCTTTGCAATCGGAGCGACCATCAGAGTCACATCCAGCTTTTCTTTTTTGATTGCTTCGTTTAGCTCATCCAAGTTATGGATCCCGATGGAAGCAAGTTCTTCTTCCATCATTTTCTGTTTTTCATTCATAGCCTCACCTCCTTATGCTGGTTCTTTTTCCTGTTTGTCCATATCCGCTCTGATCTTCAGAATGTCCATGTTGCTTTTCGCGATCATGAATGCCTGCGGATCATGTGCGGCCAGATGTTTGGCTGTCTCTACCATTTCAGCGATTTCTTTCTTTTCTTTTTCACTCATTGCTTTTCTCACCTCTTTCTGTATTGATTTCTTTTGTCTTATCTCCTATACTTACTTACGGATTCTTTTACAGAGATCCTAATATTCATTAGCCAAAGGAGATTTTTATGAAACTTTTTATTTCTTCATTAAGTACTTCTGATATCATTCAGGTTTTCGGTATCGTCACTTCACTTATCACCAGTATTATCGCAGTGACTATCTCTATCAAAACTCTTCGGCAGAATTCTAAAATGATTGAAGCTTCATCGCGTCCTGTTATTTCTATTTACGGAGAATCTATCAATCCTGGAACTCCTGAGTTTTTCATTGTTATTAAAAACTTTGGTGCATCGGCGGCATATTTTCAAAAATTCGATTATGATTTCGACTTTACCGATGTGTATCCCGGTGACGATAACAGAGATTACCTAAAAGATCTGCAAAACTCTGTATTAGCTCCTGGGCAATCACGAATCTGTGCTTTAGACTATTCAAAGCTTGATAAGCCTGTTACGTTTGATCTCGTTTATTCTTCTGATGCGAAGACTTACCATGATAAGATGACAATTGACCTCACCGCTGGCGCAGGCATGATTTCTTCAAAAATTTTCGCTAAAGAAGAACCGCTGCGCACTGTCTCTTATTCGCTTCAAGAAATGGTGCAGAAGAACCTTTAATCAATCTTCTTGATCACTGCAGCTTCTCCAGCTATTTCTTTCACTCTTTCCAGCACTACGATAGCTTCATCTCTCGAAAGTCCTTCTTCGGCGAATCCGTTAATAATTTTTTTAACAAGTTCGCCTATTTTTTCTCCCGAAAAAGTTCCTGTTCGCATTTGCACATTGCAAAAATACATTCTTCATCGCCCCTTCCCGACCTGCCATCATCAGACACCGGGCGGTCATCCCCGGTGTAACAGCCACTTCTGACTGTTTCGGCTATTTGAATGCTATGTTTTTGTCTTCATTGCTTTTTCCTTTTTAATCCTCTATACTATATTCATAGATTATTTTTCACTCATTCTTTATAGAGCGGAGGTGATACATATGAAGAATCATTTTCAAAACTATTTTCGTGATTGGAGCAATCTCCTTTCTTTTGCACTGGCCCTTATTCCATCATGGCTCATGTATAAATATCCCCCTCGTGCAAAGGTGCCTTTCTATGCTATTGTTTTGATTATTTTAATTACTCTTCTGTTAGCATGGCTCAATATCAAGCAATGGCTGGATACTAAGGATCGTCAATCTTCTGTCGAACTTGTAAGGTGTGTAAAAGATCATGTCTTATGCAGACCTAATAACTTAATAGGTTATGATTCTGTTGTTTCCTTTTACGAAAACATCGATGGGTTTGAAGAGTTGATTGCGTACGGATATGTCGAAACTATAAATGAGAGCGGAATTGCTCAAATTGCTCTTTTCGATTCTTATAAGGATGCAATCGACATTATTTCCACCCATAAGTTCATTATTGTTAAACCAACTGTAACTCGTGATAAATTATCAGAAATACAAAGTATGTTTTAGGAGGTATAATATGTCTTTAAAAATTGTCAAAGTGCTTGATGACTATACAGTTGTTATGAATGCCGGTTCCAATCAAGGAATTGTTGAAGGTCAAAGGTATCTCATCTTTGAGTTAAGCGATGAGGAGATTATTGATCCTGATACCAATAAAAGCTTGGGCTTTTTGGAAATCGTTAAGGGAACCGGTATCGTTACTCACGTTCAAGATAATATGTCTACTCTTGAGTCCTGCAAACACGAAGCCGCTTCCAGAACAATTCGTCGTCGCAATGCCTATGGAATCGGACCTGTTGAAGAGATTTCTGAAACCCCTATCAAACCGTTCGATGATCCTCAAATCGGCGATCTTCTCAAGCGCGTCAATTGATGTACATCAAAATCGTTTTTACAACTATATAAATCGCTGAAATAATCAGCCCTGCAGTAAAACTAACAAAGTTCTGATAGATTCTTCCTCTGTCGCAGTACTCTGTTAGTTTTTTTAATATCTCTTTCATCTTTCTCACCTCACATTGCGTTGTGCTTATGTTGCAATTATATGTCGTTTTGTTGCTTTTGTCAATATTCTTTTTGCAACAATGTTACATTTTTCTATTGAATTAATCTTTTCGCTGTGCTATGATGAACCCAGAACGAAGGGAGGTGTACCAATGAATGAGCGTATCAAAGCCCTAAGAAAAGAGCTGAATCTTACACAACAGGAATTTGCTGACAGACTCAACATCAAGCGCGGTGCTGTTGCCAATTATGAAATTGGCCGTAATGAGCCTATCGACGCTGTCATTTCTCTTATATGCAAAACTTTCAATGTAAGTGAGGAATGGCTTCGTGACGGAAGCGGTGAAATGTTTATTGAACGTTCTCCAGAAGAAGAAGTCGGTTATTATGTTGAAGATCTGTTGGAATATGATGGAAATGGGAACGCATTCTATGATTCGATCATCGAAATGATGAAGACCTATCATTCTCTTGACGATAAATCTAAGACTGTGATACGTGAGTATTTCAAGAACGTAGCAGATGGTATAAAGAATAAAGAGGAAAAGGCTTAGAGCCTTCCCCTCTTTTCCAGGTACCTATATAGGATAGCGTAGAGTTGCTGGATTATTTTGTGATCAGAATCATCCAGTTTTGATAATAAGATTTTTAATTCTTCCATATGTAACGCACCTCCGCTCTGTGAACATTCGTTCGAATTGTTCTGAATTAATCATACAACTATTGTATTTCAAAATCAATATTTATTCGAACGTTCGTTCGTGTTTTGAGAATCTTAATTATCCTTTCATATATTAAAACACTTAACTTTGCGTAAACCGGTGCGTTTTTGAAATTTGTCCGAGTTCTCGGACACTTATTTGTACTTTGATTCATACAGGTCGGTAATTCGGACTTTTAGCCCTTTTGCCAGTTGTTCCAAAGTATCTAATCGTGGACTTGCCCTTTCAGACATGATGTCTGCCACGGTCGATCGGGGGACGCCTGTAAGAATAGATACTTGGCGGATTGTTAGATTTTTTTGATTCATGATTTCGCTGAGTAATATTTTCATACTTTGAGTATGCGAATTCTTCATCTTTGTTATACTGGTGATTTTTGGAAACAAAAGAAATTTAGGAGGGACAGAATTATGAATTGTCCAAAATGCGGAAGCGAAAACGTTTTAATACAAAGAGAACAGACAGCATCCATCGGAGCTGGCACAAACAAGGTTGTTATCGAAGCACCAAAGGAAAGTAAGGGTTGCTTTTACTGGGTGCTCATCGGATGGTGGTGGAAGCCAATCTCTTTTATTTGTTTTGGATGGTTAAAGACTCTTTTTGGCGGAAAGAAACGTTCCGGCTTAAATGTTCATGCCAACAAAACACTCAATGCAACTATTGCTGTTTGCCAGGATTGTGGCCATACATGGAAAGTCAAATAATTAAGAGGTATCTATGATATATATTTTTGAAAATGAAGTTGCATTGGAATTATATTATAAGATAGTCCATGAATTAGATGTTAAGATCCGCCCTCAAACCGACGAGCTCTATACCTGTATAACAGAACAATTTATGCAGGAATGTCTGGATGATCTAATGCCTACGCAAACAAGTTAATAATATAAAAAGCCCCGGTGCTACCAACACCGAGACCTTTTGATAAATACTATACAGTGCTGAGCACGTACAATAATTCATCGGCAATGATATTGTACCATAAATTTTCAGCACCGTATAGGTGTATTTTTTATACTCATTTTTACGGAAAGGATGATATTTATGGACGAGAAAATAGTAGCATTGTATGTCCGCGTAAGTACTGGTTATCAGGTCGACAAGGACTCTCTCCCATTTCAAAAGAAAGAGTTGCGAGCCTACTGCGAACACGTGCTGCACATTAATAAAAAGCGAATTGAGGTATTTGAGGATGCAGGCCGGTCCGGTAAGAATACGAAACGTCCTGCATTCGAGCGAATGATGGAGAAAGTAAAATCTGGCCAGGTCTCTCACGTGATCGTATATAAGATAGACCGGATTACAAGAAACCTTGTGGACTTCTCTCTCATGTACGATGATTTCAAATACAACAATGTTACGTTCATATCACTGAATGAACAATTTGACACCTCTAGCGCCATCGGTGAGGCTATCCTTAAGATTATACTAGTGTTCGCCGAATTGGAGCGTAAATTGACGTCTGAGCGTGTTAAAGACGTAATGATCGGACGTGCACAGAACAAACAATGGAATGGTGCAAGAGTTCCTTACGGGTGGGATTGGGATGCCGAGAAGAAGTGTCCTGTCCATTCAAAGAAAGAAGCTCCTTATGCCAAAGCTATGTATCAGATGTATCTGGACGGCGGATCATCCGTTACTATCTGCGATTATAACAATTCTCATAATATTCCTACCAAACGAGGTGGGGAATGGACTTCGAAGACAGTCGCGGACTTTTTACGGAATCCGATCAACAAAGGCGATTACCGGTATAATTACCGCGAGAGCGCCAGAGGAAAGAAGAAATCCGATGATGAGGTCATCTACATCAAAGGTGTCTTCCCGCCGCTCATTGATCCCAATATATGGGACGAAGTTAACCGACGGATGGATGCAAACAGTCAAAACCGAAACACTTCTGTCTTCCATCCAATCCGGAAAAGATGTAATGTGTTTGCCGGGTTAATGATCTGCGGAAAGTGTGGCTCCGGATATCAGGTAAAAGGCAAAGACAGCCGCAAAGGTGATGGCTTCCGGCCATCCTCTTACGCCTGCACCGGAAAGTATCAAAAAAAGAACTGCGATAACCTGAATGTCAGCGATGTCAAGATCGGCCCATTTATGCTTAACTATATCGCCGCGATGGTCGATGCATCAAAGAGCCGGAGATTCATTAAAGACAGCGAATCCCTGGAGCGAGTCATTCTCTCCCACATTTCTTTTTCCGATGTTGCCGGCATTTCCGTTTCCAGTCTTCAGGATACTCTGGATTTATTGTTTGGACGTTCCGGATCAGAGCTGCTGTCCGGTAAGCCTATATCCAGTGGTGCTACTGATGAGAGTAAAACGACGGAATTGAAAGAGAAGCTCCAGCGGACGGATCGTGCTCTGGAGCGGCTAAAGAAAGCATATCTCTTTGACGACGATGGAATGGATGAAAAAGAATTTCTTGAGATGAAGTCAAAGCTGGAGGTTGACCGAATAAAGCTGGAAAATAGCATCAAGGGTTTAGAGTCCTCTTCTATTTCCGAGAATGTTGATCAGGCAGCCTTCCTTAAATCCGCATCTCAATTCCTGATCTCGCACAAGATCAACAGTGGTGACTATATAGACTATTCCAGACTTGCTGCATTGGATGAAGAATCTATGAAAGCATTTGTCAATTCTATCGTTGATCACATCGTTGTTCTGGATAAGCGTATTACAGAGATCGTTTTTAAAAACGGATTAACGCACACATTATTGTACAGATAGAAAAAGCCCCGGAAATCCAATGTTTCCAGGGCTTTTGTATGTTTCATATTGAATGCTTAATAATTCACGGATACCGGGTTCATCTGACAACCGAATGTTGTGACACAGAATGTCAGCGGACGTCCCAGTTCTTCGGATTCGCGCTGTACATAAGCTTTTGCTTTTTCGATAAAATAATACTGACGGGCAGTATCATCCGCAGGCGGTTCTTTTGTAATATCTATATCGTAATTCATAGTATTAAGCATTCTCTTTGCTCCTTTGTATTATTCATTATTAGTCTTTCACAGAAAGTGAAGACAACAGCTTTTTGCAGAATGCATGGCAATCTAGACAAATTGCTGTATGTCTGAATCATATGCATAATCAATCAACTTCAAAGCACTTATAATTTCTTCTTTATTGACATTCATATCGTCACATAAAGCATCCAGGCTGTGATAATAGTCTCTTAGTTTTGTATTGACCACACTGAGTAACAGCATGGGATCTCTGGGTAATCCGTTTGCCATTCTGGCTCACTCCTTTAAGTATTATATTTTTTCATATCTTAATCAGAAATTACAAAAAACATTCACCTGATTCCAATGGATAGATATGCTTTTCTGTAATAACTTTTTCCGGTTTTATATCATGTTCCTCAAAAGGCAGTTCTCTGTACATCTGCAATTCAAAAGCAACTGCAATCGTATGCAGATCCGGATGTTTTTCCAGATATTTGTCATAAAAACCGCCGCCATATCCGATTCGGTGACATTCTTCGTCAAAAGCGACACCCGGCATGATCAGAAGTCCGTCATATCCGTCGGCTTTGTATTCACCTGTCGGTTCCAGAATTCCATATGCACCAGGCTGCAGATCCTCTTTTTGTTCTACCAGATAAAAATTCATCTCGCTGCCCTCGACTCTTGGAAACCATACACTTTTACCCAGTTTCCAGGCTTCCTCCATGATTGCCAAGGTTCCGGTTTCGCCATTGTAATTCGCATAACAGTAGATGTCAGTCGCTTCTAAAAACAGTGGATGATTGATCACTGTTTCCGTGATAGTATTGGTGGCCTGTTGCCACACAAGCGGATCCATCTCTTTTCTGAGACGGATGATCTTATGTCTAATTTCCTTTTTTGTTTCCAAATTTCTCACCCAAATTCGTAATACTTCCGTCTTTTTCCTTTATAGAAATGTTGTTTAGCTGTCCGCGCAGATTTCTTTTGAAAGAATCAATGTATTCTTTTCTCAATATCTGCTGTTCTTTTAATTCCTCCGGTGTCAGACCTTCGGCTTTAGACTTGTGATATAATTCATTGATTCTTGCTACTTTCTTATCATCCATTATCTTTTGTCCTTCCTTAATATACTCAGATTTAACTCGAATAATTCTCGAGAAATCCGTATAGGGCTGCTGATGTCTCAACGTATTTTCCATTATGGATCTCCTGCTGCAGTGTCTCAGGAAGACCATCCAGTGGAATATCTGTGTATTCATATACCGTTTTTTTATCATTCAGATATACGACTACATAGCCATTCAGAGATTTCAGATAGTAACAGTCTTCTTTTAAAGCCTGTCCATCTGCGGCAATAGAAAGATCTTGTGTTTTTTGCTTCTCCGCTGTTTTCTCTGCCTGAATTTCACGTTTTCCCCTGTTTAAGCTAAGCTGATAAGCACAGGTGATTCCGAATACGATGAGGATCAGAAACAGTAAAAAGCCAATACCATACTTGTTTTTCATAATGAAGTCTCCTTTTTTGAGTACAGTATTCGCTCAACTCACCCTATTTATACAATTTTCTTCAATGTTCTTTCAATTAAAAGGCCTTCCCGTTCCGGATAGTCATACTTTTCGCTTTCTCTGATACAGGCACAAACAAACGCATGCGAAGCCTGTACACTTTCCAAAAGGGAATTTCCCTGCAGAAGCTTTGCCAGGAACATTCCGTCAAATGCGTCTCCGGCTCCATGAAATTCTTTCAGGTTTTCACCATTTCCGATATAAAGAAATGCATTGTCTTCGTATAACACGATACCCTTTTTACAGTCGTCTTTTGGAACGCTGGTAATGATCATGTTTTTTGCTCCCAATTCACGGAGGATTTCACACAAATGCAGTACATTTCTGTGATTGCCTGTGAGCTGATATTCTTTTCCGGCGAGCAGATACATTTCTGTCAGATTTGGCAGAATTATGTCTGCATACGGAAGGATTTTCCGCATTGCAACACCATAAGATTCGTCAAAATTTGTATAATAAACTCCGTGATCACCCATGATAGGATCTAAAATAACCTTTGTGTCCGGAAATTGACTAATGAAATAGATGACGGCATCAATTACATCAGCTTTTCCAAGGTATCCGACAAAAATAGCATCAAATGTAATATGTTCTTTCTTGTAATGATCTGCACATGCACGTATATAGTCTCCGGGTACATGGCAGACCGCCGGAGTGCCATAGCCACCGGTATGTGTTGATAACAGTACTGTCGGTACCGGACATACCTCGATTCCCATCATGCTTAAGATCGGTGTCATATTCATCATGGCTGCCTTGCCGACACCGCAGATATCGTGTAACAGAGCAATTTTTTTTACTGGTCTCATACTTACTTGTATTCCCCTCTTATCAAATGTAGTCTCCGGCATATTGTCACAAGGGCTGCTCCTTTTGGCATGCCAAGTAATTCTTCTTCCGTAATCCCGCCAAGTGCAACGATAGATACTCCATATGCTGCAACTGCTGCCAGAAGTGCAATGATTGTTGCGATATACGGACCGGCGAATAATTCGAAGATCAGATGAATCACAATTGCGATCACACCCATGATCAGGGAAGCAAGTGTCGGGATTAAGAATGTTTTCTTTTTCTCCTGAACATAACCGATTCTGTCACGAAGTGCTTTCGCATTCAGTATGCAGATTGCTCCGGAGAATATGATCTTACTTAATACAACCGCATAAATGTTCCATTTTAGTACTACCAGCATCAGGAATAATGTCACGATATGGATCACCAGTGAAATTGCCGCATTTTTTACCGGTGTCATCATATCATCGAGTCCCTGTAATACAGAGTTGGTCACTGTTGACAGACAGAAAAAGACAACTGAAAGCGCCCCCATCTGAAGCATCCGTGCTGCTGTAGTATTATCCTGTGTAAAATATAATAAATTCAGAATCGGTTTTGCAAGTGTGATAAATCCAACTGCACATGGGATTGCGATCAACATGTTGAAACGGCTTACGGTATTAATCTTGTTATGTACCTGCTTACGGTTACCGGTCTGTACAGTGGCAACCAGACTCGGCACCAGTGAGGCGGCAAGTGCACTTGAGATAGAGAGCGGCACATTGATCATTGTACTGTACTGTCCCTGAAAGATTCCAAGAAGACTTGCGTATTCTTTTTTGCTGAATCCCTGGGCAGCCATGACATTGTTAAAAAGTGCAGTATCTACAAAATCACTGATATTATATACCGTTGCACTTAAAATGACAGGTGCGATGGTCACAAACAACACTTTGTATACGGTTCTGTAACTTTCTCTTTTCCCTGAATGATCGCGTTTCATTTTCTTTTTGAATACTTTGTGGTATGCGAGAAAAATGAATCCGACAAATATCAAGGCGCTCAATGCACCAAGGACTGTTCCGAGTGTTCCGCCTGCTGCCGCATAGGCAGGACCGAAGGATTTGTCGCCTCTGGTCTTTCCGACAGCTCTTCCTGCATTGAATAATAAATATGCACCTGCGATCGATATAACAGCATTTACAATCTGCTCGATCACCTGTGAGATTGCTGTCGGGATCATAGATCCCATTCCCTGGAAAAATCCGCGTAACACCCCGAGAAGTGCTACGATCAGGATACACGGTGCGAGAACACGGAGCGCATAGGCACTCATGTCAAGATGCATAATGGTTGTTGCAATAAAATCTGCTCCGAAAAATACCAGAAGAGAGACAATTCCACCGGCAAGAAGTGCAAAGGTCATAGCACCCCGGAAGATTTTGTTTGCATTTTTATATTCGCCGACAGCCACTCTTGCCGATACAAGCTTTGACACAGCTAACGGCAGACTGTACGAAGTCAGCATCAATGCAACTGAATAAATTGAAAATGCAACCGAATAATATCCGTTTCCTTCTGTTCCGATAATATTCAAAAGCGGAATCCGGTAAAAGGCTCCGATCAGCTTTGTGATAACTCCGGCAATTGCAAGAATCGATCCCTGTATCAGGAAATTTTTTTCATTTTTTTTATGTTGTTCCGACATACAGCTTTAACTCCATCGTTTTGTAAAAAATTTATTAAGATCAATGATTATCTCAGAATGTCCAGGCGTTCCATGATCTCACGCTGTTTCTGTTCCATTACCTGACGTTCTTCCTCTTCCATATGGTCATAACCTGTTAAGTGTAACACAGAATGGGCAATAAGAAAAGCATATTCTCTCTTTGGACTATGCCCGTACTCTTCTGCCTGCGAAAGAACTTTTTCTTTTGATATCACGATATCCCCAAGCGTCAGTTCTCCGCTTTCCGGATCAAAGCAATCTTCTTTCTCTTCCAGAAAATCAAACGTTCCGGGTTCCGGATAGTCGATCATCGGAAAAGACAGTACATCGGTCGCACGGTCAATGCCTCTGAATTCTCTGTTCATTTCATGAATCTGTTCATTTTCTGTCAGTAGCAGATTCACCTGTGCTTCGTACGGACAATTTACATAATCCAATGCTTCTTCTACTACTTTCTTTGCAAGTGTTTCGCATTCCAGAGGAAGCTTTATTCCGCCTTCTTCTTCAAAGTATAATGTCATGATCTTCGCCTCTTATCTTTTCCTTTGTATTTTGCGTCATTACCGCGACGGTTTTGTCTGCTTTCGTAATCTTCGTATGCTTTTACGATTTTTTGTACCAGTGGATGACGTACAACGTCCTTGCTGGTAAGGTGACAGATACTGATATCTTCGATATCTTTTATAACTTTTGCCGCCACATCAAGACCGGACACCTGTCCGGACGGAAGGTCTTTTTGTGTTGCGTCACCGGTGATCACGACTTTTGAGCCGAAACCGATTCGGGTAAGAAACATCTTCATCTGTGCCGGTGTTGTGTTCTGTGCTTCATCCAGAATAATAAAGGCATTATCTAATGTACGGCCACGCATGTAAGCAAGCGGAGCAACCTCGATCAGACCTTTTTCCGAATTCTTTATAAAGCTTTCCGCACCCATGATCTGATACAGTGCATCATAGAGGGGACGCAAATAAGGATCGATCTTACTCTGAAGGTCGCCCGGAAGGAATCCAAGCTTCTCTCCTGCTTCGATTGCCGGACGTGTCAGTATGATACGTCCTACTTCATTGTTCTTGAATGCAGTGATCGCCATTGCCATCGCAAGGTAAGTCTTACCGGTACCGGCCGGTCCGAGTCCGAATACGATCATCTGTTTACGGATTGCATCGACGTATTTTTTCTGACCGAGTGTCTTCGGCTTGATCGGTTTTCCCTGTAAGGTATGGCAGATAATATCTTTATCGATCTCCAGTACGTTTTCTTCGCTGTCTTCCATAACCAGTGCCAGAGTGTAATCTACATTCTGTTCCTGGATCGTGTTGCCTCTCTTTGAAAGTTCTACAAGCTGATCCAGCACTTTTTTTGCTTTTTCTACTTTCAAAGCATCTCCCATGATCTTGACGCTTTCACCTCTTGCGATCAGTGTTACATGAAGAGCGCGTTCTATTTTTTTTGCATATGCATCGAACTGTCCGAACACATTGGCTTCGTGTTCTGCAGGTATATCGATGACTGTCTCCATTAATCCCATGCATTAGTCTCCATTCTTTGTGTCGTCTTCCGCCATATAGTCCGGCGGAAGCGGTGTGGACGGAACCTGCTTTCCAACGGAGCATCTGATCTTCAGTGTTCCTTTTGCAGAGTACGTCTCAGACCCTGTGTATATTTTAACATCATTCTGGATAATTTCTACCCCTTTTTTCTTCATTTCTTTACAGTAATTCTGAAAATCTCCGGATAATATCTTCCGGATTTGCGTTTTTGTATAATTCTTATGTCTTTTCCGGTAAGGAGTTACTGTGATTTCTTCGAAGGTAAGAGGGAATATATTCAACGGCCTGAACTGCCACTGGAAGACGTGCTTTTCAAAATAAGGATATGTGTTTTTTACAGAACCGATTCGGATCATATATCTTCCTGCCCGGACTGCATATTCTTTTTTCTGGATAAAATGATATCTTGATTTGTAATATTCTTTTTCGAAATAGTTTTTTGAGAGCATCTTTTGATACGGAATACAGGTTTCGCCGGATATGTCAGCATCCGATCTACAGGGTGAGTACCCTGTGATTTCTTTTGCATCATTGCAGATGGGGATCTGTCCTGATACCAAAAGATCACCTTTTTTTACCTGTACACCTTTTTTTACCTGTGCGATGCCGGTTCTGGTAGTAATACTTGTGATGGTGCAGTCAGTGTCGGCAATGATATCTGTAGACTGGTCGTTTATCCGGGATATAGTGCTGTTATCCGCAAGGCCGTCTTCGTTTTCTTTTATCTGAATGACCAGCCTGCAGCCATCTATGGAAGCAGATACCCATATGATCCCGTCATATGTGCGCCTTAGATCCCGGACAATCTTCTGACAGTCTACATTTGTCTTTTTCATACCATTTTTAATCTGTTCGGATGCCAGAAATTTCTTTAAAGTATCATCCGTATACGACAGGTTCCCGCGGATATCAATTCCCCAGATATAACGTGTCATAAAAAGGATAAGACAAATACAGAGAATAAATCCAGAAAACAGTATATGACGTTTCCGGTAGCGGTGAAAAAGAAAAGGAAGACCGCTGCGGCGGATGATACAAACCTTTGTGCCGGTCTTCCTTATAATTTCCTTCAGTCTGTGGAACCCACTGACCGACAGATTCATTTCATATGCTCCACAGACACGTTTCAGGTCCCATATATAGATGTTTTTATAACGACAGGCGTTCAGAAAACGTTCGGGTGAATATCCTGACACACGTATCCGGACATAGCCTTTCAGATACCAGATGAACTGTTCAAACACAGTGGTCCCTCCTATGTTTGGTATTCGATTGTCCTGATGTGACCGTGAATCATCATCTCATCATTAGTGTAATAGATGATTTCCAGTTTCCTGCCGCCGATTTTAATCTGTCCGCATCTGCTCTGCAGCCTGATGATCTGGTCTGTATATTCCGTTATTCCTCTGTAATTTTCCACACATAGTTCATCCGTACCGGTAATCGTAAGAATCGGGAGCCCCATTGCTACATCTTTTGGGACTCCCGACATTTCCGCCGCTTTTTCTTTCCATTCCTGACGATTCATATCCATACCACTTTTGTGATTTATATCACTTTATGCATTCCGCCTCAGATATATACCTGCCCGGATTTAAGGAATCTCGTGGTATGCCTCAGCGTAAAAATATTCCTGTGCATTTACCGGTGTAAGATCATTACTCACACGGTGATAATTTCCATCTGCTTCCAGTTTTCTTGCTTTCTGATTATCAGAAAGCATAACGTCGAACATTTCCTGTAATTTTGTTTTCAGTTTGTCATTATATACCGGTGCAGCAACCTCTACACGCCGTACAGTATTTCTGGTCATGAAATCTGCAGATGCAATGTAATATTTCCTTCTTTCTTTGCTTCCGAAGATATAGATTCTGGAATGTTCCAGGAATCTTCCGACAATGCTGATGATACGGATGTTTTCTGTCTTTCCTTCCACTCCGGGGATCAGGCAGCAGATACCGCGGATGATCATATCGATCTTGACTCCGGCCTCAGAAGCCTCGATCAGTTTGTCGATGATCTTTTTGTCCGTAAGGGAATTCAGTTTGAATCCTGCATAAGCTTCTTCTCCGTTTCTTGCATGTGCGATCTCTTCGTCCAGCATACCCAGCACTTTATTCTGCAGACACTTCGGTGCTACAAGAAGATGCCTAGTATGTTCAACAACTTCTCCCTTCGACAGTGCCTGAAATACATTGGAAGCTTCCAGCCCGATCTCTACATTGGATGTCATCAAAGAGAGATCCGTATATAATCGGGAAGTTTTTTCATTATAATTACCGGTACCAATCTGGGTGATATATTCTACCTGTCCTGCATTTTTTCTAGTGATCAGGCAGAGTTTTGAATGCACTTTATATCCGTCTAATCCATAGATTACCTGACATCCGGCATCTTCCAGACGTCTGGACCATTCAATATTATTTTCTTCATCAAAGCGGGCACGAAGTTCAACTAATACAACGACCTCTTTCCCGTTTTCTGCGGCCTCTATCAATGCCTCTACAACTTTACTCTGCTTTGCAACACGATATAAGGTCATTTTGATCGAGATAACATCCGGGTCTTCGGCAGCTTCTGTCAGCAAATGCAAAAACGGACGGATGGATTCATAAGGATAAGATAACAGTTTATCTTCTTCTTTGATCTGTGCTATAATGCTCTTTCCATCCTGAAACTGATCAGATTTCTGAGGTGTTCTTTTTGGAAAATATAATTCCGGATTTTTTCTCAGTAGATCCTGGATCTGGAATACGAACGAAAGATCCAATGGTGTTGAGGACATGAATACATGATTTTCATCCAGTTCCAGATACTCGCACAATACGGCAATTCCTTTTTTGTCCATATCTCTGGAAAGTTCCAGACGGATCGGAGCCAGTTTCTTACGCTGTTTGATCAGACCTGCCATGAATTCGCGGTAGTCCAGATCTTCATCGTATAAAGCATCCGCATCAATGTCAGCATTTCTTGTGATGCGCAGCAAAGATTTGGATTTGATCTTATACCCTTTGAATACAACCGGTGCAAAATGAAGGATCAGTTCTTCAGCTAGCATATATGTGCCAGGCATACCCGGTACTGCGATCAGACGTCCGAAAATATTGCTTGTACATGGAATGATTCCGAGACGGTCTTTTTTCCCTTTTGCACCGAGTACCGCTACCGCATAGATCTCTTTGTTTTTCAAAAATGGAAATGGCTGTCTCCTTCCGATAACAGTAGGCGAAATAAGCGGTGCGATCTCTGACTTAAAATAACCTTCCAGATAACGGGCGCCGTCTTCATCCAGTTCATTAAAACGCAAAATACGGATTCCCTGCTCTGCCACACATGCCATCAGTTCTTCGTATACGGCTTCTTTTCTCTTGTTGATCAATTTAGTCTGCTTTAAAATTGCATCAATCTGTTCCTGCGATGTCATTCCTGTCTTGTTTTCGCAGATCTTCTTATCGAGAAGTGTCTGATCATATAAAGAGCCCACACGCACCATGAAGAATTCATCCAGATTGCTCTGATAAATCGATGCGAATGTCAGTCTTTCGCACAACGGAACTTCCGGGTTCTCTGCCTCCTCAAGAACACGTTCATTAAACTTTAACCAGGAAAGTTCCCGGTTCATATATATCTTACTCATAACTTTTTCACCTTTCTTTGTATTGCATTTTCAATGTTTCTAATGTATCATAGTATTTCCAAACGATTATTAGATTTACGTTAAATCTATGTAAAATCAGTCTGCATCATTGCATCAAGGTCAGATAGTATGGTTTTGAAATTCATATATTTTAAGGAGGTTTTATCTATGCATACATCATTTCTTGTTTTGATCATATTGGCACTTGTTATTGTTGCATCGATCATCACATCCATTGTCACGTATCTTATCCTGGCGGGGAGAAATAAAAGAATCCGTCTTGCCGAACAGTACCGGCAGATCGGGATTACCGATGGCTATCTGAGCATTCAGGAAGAGATAGAGAAAAATATCAAATCGGAACACATTAAGTTTACAACCGTTTCTCCTGTAAAAGCTCCGGATTTTGCGGATGAAGAATATACAGAACAGGAATCCGATCCAAAAGATATCTGGGTTATTGTCCGTGGGAAAGATAGTAATACATCCGAAAAGATCTTTGAATACTGGCATTTTATATATCAGGATTCCAGATGGATCTGTAAAGAACGTAAGAAAAAAGCTGGCTAAAAATACCAGCTTTTTTTCTTATCTTTCTTCCTGTTCTTTTTTATAGACTTTCTGCTGTGAAAATCCTCTTCCCCGTACTTCATTTACATTTCCGATGATCATAAATGCATGCGGATCAGTCTCCTGTACCAGCTGGTTCAGCCGCATCAGTTCGCGGTTGGATACAACGGTAAGGATCATCGGCTGATCATTTTTCAGATATCCGGTTTGTGTGTAGACAAGTGTTGTTCCACGGTCAAGCTGCTCCTGGATCAGACGGTTCAGCTCTTCAAATTTTTCTGTCATGATCTCTACTTTTGTACGGGTAGATCCCATCAGAAGCACCTTGTCTAAAATGACTGTGTAAATCAGTACCAACAAGATACCATATACAATCTCTTCTTTATTGGTGAAGAGCATCTGTGAGATTAAGATAACAAAATCAAATACGTACAACATCACAGATACCGGAAGACCAAACTTCTTGTTCAGAACCAGCGGCGGAATATCCATTCCTCCGGTAGAGGCTCCGCACCGGATCACGACGCCGATCCCCATCCCGATCATCAGACCGCCGCATATAGTAGATAACATCTTATCGTCTGTTACATTCTGAAGTGCAGGCATCTGCTCCAGCACTCCCAGAATAACCGGATAATAAAAGGTACTGACCAATGTTGTAAGTGCAAATTTCATTCCAAGGACAGCCGCTCCGAGCAGGAACATCAGTGTATTGAATAGCAATACAAAACTATGGATTGGAAGTCCGAAATAATGATGGATCGCAATACCAAGCCCTGTTGTCCCGCCTGTGATCATATTATTTGGCAGAATAAACATGACGATTGCAAGTGCATAGATCGTATTCCCAAGTAAGATCATGCACAGATTTTTGAAATTTAAGTGTTTCATAGTTATATCATACCCTCTCCTGACATTTTCATCCATATTAGTATAAAGGATGATGGATTTTGATACAAGATTTTTCTTCTATTTCGGCAGTTTACTTATGATATGGCTCATGGCTGATAATACGGTAGCTTCTGTAAATCTGTTCCAGCAGAATTACCCGCATCAACTGATGTGGAAATGTCATCTTTGAAAAACTCAGTGCATAGTCTGAACGCTTCAGCACTTCTTTTCCAAGTCCGATCGAACCACCGATGATAAATATGATATGGCTCGTCCCCTGAATTCCAAGGTTCTCAATCTTTTTCGCCAGTTCTTCGGAGGTCAGAAGCTTTCCCTCAATTTCCAGCGTAACAACATAGGCATCGTCTCTGACATATTTCAGAATCCGTTCTCCTTCTTTATCACGGATTCCATCTTCTACAGTTTCGCTTGCGTTATCCGGGGTCTTTTCGTCTGCCACTTCAATGATTTCCAGCTTACAGTAACGGCTTAGTCTTTTACTGTATTCTGTAATAGCATCCTTTAAGTATTTTTCTTTTATCTTACCTACTGTGATTAATGTTATCTTCATTCTTCTATTCTTTCTAATTCTACTGTTTGGTTACCTGATACATATATAACTCGTGTAATGCTCTCGTTGCACAGATATATTTTGCCTGGTTCTGCATCGGATTTTCAATATCCCGGAAGACTCCGAATACCTGATCGAATTCCAGTCCTTTCGCAAGATAAAAGGTTGTGACGGTAAGCCCTTTTTTGAATGCAGAACTGTTGCGGTCAATATAGTGCACTTCTTCGCCACGGGCTTTTAACATTTGATACAATGTGAACGCTTCTGCTTCCGTCATGGTAATAATGGCAGCAGTCTCATACTCGTCTTCTCCAAGTTTTGCTTTTAAAAAGATCTCATCCAGCACAGCATCTTCATTTTGGAAATTCTCTTCAATGACTTCTTTTCCATGACGCTTTAAAAGTTCCACGTCTTTTACACCGGTTAGTTTTTCAGCGTATCTGGCAATCTCCATCGTATTTCTGTAACTTTTATTCATTACAATCTTATGGATCTTCTGATCGAACACCCCCGGAAGGAACTGTAATACATCTCGCATCTGTTCATCCAGTGTCTGGGCCTTATCGCCGAGGATTGTCATCCGGCATTTGAAGATCTGATTCAGGATCACATACTGCAGATAAGAATAATCCTGCATTTCATCAATGACCAGATGCTTGATGTGGTTATGCACAGCTTTTCCGGTCAGACGGTACTTCAGATATAACACCGGAAATACATCTTCGTATTCCAGCTTGCGCTTTTCGTATTCGACATCCGGAAGTGCCGGATAGCCGCATTCTTCCAGAAACCATCCGTAGATCTTATAGATATCTTTTGTCACATACATCTTGTCAAACTTATTCTGCACGATCAGAAGTTCCTCTTCGCTAAGGTCACGTCCAAGTAATGTCTCATATTCATCCACACAATAATCCCGGATCGCATCCATACGGCTAAGCAACGGGGCATTCTGGAACTTGAAATAAAACAGATTAATAAGCTCTTCTTCCGTCTTTTGAATTCCTTTATATTCAATCGTTCGAAAATCCATCAGTTCATCTTCCAGGCTTGCGAGAAATCCTTCCATCATTCCGACAAAGCCTTCCAACTGCTTCTCTTCAAAGCGTTCTGTCAGATACGGGTCCTGAAGCTTCATGGTTCTTTCCAGCTGGTCATAGCGATCTTCACAGTCCGGAACGATACCTTTCAATTCCCGGTATGCGAACAGATCAAAACTCATCTCCTGAATATTTTCCTCGCCCAGTTCCGGAAGAATATGAGAAATATAGTCCGAAAAAACACTGTTGGGAGAAAGGATCAGTATATTAGAGGATTTTAAATGTTCTCTGTCGTGATACAACAGGTATGCGATCCTGTGTAATGCAACGGAAGTCTTGCCGCTTCCGGCTGCCCCCTGAATTGCAAGGATCCGATCCTGTGTATTACGAATGATGGCATTCTGTTCTTTCTGGATCGTACGTACGATATTTTTCAGCTGCACATCACTGTTGGTTCCCAGTTCCTGTTTTAAAATATCGTCATCAATCTTGGTATCGCTTTCAAATGCATAGACCATTTTTCCATTTTTTACTTTATACTGCCATTTGGCGGCAATTTCGCCTTCGATAAGTCCGGCGGGAGCTTTATAAGAACCCGGTCCTTTATCATAATCGTAAAACAATCCGCTGACAGGTGCTCTCCAGTCATAGATCAAAGGCAGCATACCTGTACGCTCTGCAAAATTGCCGATACCGATATAAAAAATCTCCGGCTCTTCTTCCCCATCATAGATAAAATCTACACGTCCAAAAAATGGGGCTTCCAACATCTTACGGAGACGATGTCTCATCTTCTGCTTTTCCTGATTATCATTTACCTGATGTAAAAGTGCCTGTTGGTTATCGTAATTCTCATAACCATATTCGTCCATCTCAGTGTAATTCTCCCAGTAGTATTCGTTCATACTCTGAATGTCTTTCTGTCCGGCTTCAATGGATGCATCTACTTCTGTCAGCCGTGTACGGATCTTCTCCGTTACTTTATTTAAAAATATCTTTCCGTCTTTCAAATCTAATTCTGTCATAATCTCCAACCTGTCTTTTTTTGTTTTATCCTTACATATCAGCAGGATTGATTTTCAGCTGTTTTCAGCATTAAATGTGTCTTACAATCATACCACATATATATGTTTTTATTCAAGTCCGGATGTACTGTCTGCAGGACCTGCTACTGGCAGCTTTTTGCGAACGCATGGCAAGCAAAAAGAGATATACACCAGAATCATTCTCATGTATATCTCTTATATAATTATGTGTTCTACATATTTATGAGTGCTTATAACATCATCTTTTCACTGTGCACAAAGAATTAAGCATTCTTTTTAGAAAGATATTCGTGGATACCTTTGGCTCCTGCTTTACCTGCACCCATAGCAAGAATTACAGTTGCAGCACCTGTTACGGCATCGCCGCCTGCGAATACGGCAGCTTTTGAAGTCTGTCCGTTCTCTTCTTCTGCTACGATACATTTTCTCTTGTTCGTCTCAAGACCCTTTGTTGTAGAAGAAATCAATGGGTTTGGAGAGGTTCCAAGGGACATGATAACAGTGTCTAATTCAATCTCATATTCAGATCCAGGAATTTCGATCGGACGTCTCCTTCCGGAAGCATCCGGCTCACCAAGCTCCATCTTGATCACTTTCATACCTTTTACCCATCCGTTTTCATCGACAAGGATTTCTTTTGGATTGGTAAGGAGGTCGAACTGAACACCTTCTTCTTTTGCATGATGTACTTCTTCTACTCGTGCAGGAAGTTCTGCTTCGCTTCGACGGTATACGATATGTACTTCTGCACCAAGACGAAGTGCTGTTCTGGCAGCATCCATAGCTAC
>OLRQ01000374.1_pt1 | contig 48807 bp, 40 predicted proteins | sample 1671971 | NCBI WGS metagenome assembly OLRQ01 (sample SAMEA3136631, study PRJEB25190) | human gut metagenome | biome: human gut; feature: human-associated habitat; material: faeces | place: Austria | collected 2013
TGTAATTTAATATAACCTTCTACTTTTTTTGCCATTTCAATTACCTCCTTGTGGTGATGGCGGGGAACATACAACGCCCCTCCCACTTATTGTTACATTTTCTTAACTTCTGCGAAACCAATTTCAACCGGGGTCTCGCGGCCGAAGAGCTCAACATTAATAGTAAGGCTCTGCTTCTGCATGTTGATAGACTGGATTACACCAACCGTATCTGCCCATGCTCCAGCGATTACCTGGACTGTGTCGCCCTCCTCGTAGTCCATGACTACTTCCTCTCTCTGGATTCCCAGAGGAGCCATCTCCGCATCTGTAAGCGGCACCGGCTTAGATCCAGGTCCGACAAATCCTGTCACACCTCTTGTATTACGAACAACGTACCATGTATCATCGTTCATAATCATGTGTATCAACACATAGCCTGGAAACATCTTTTTCTGAGATACTTTCTGGACACCGTTCTTCATCTCAACAACGTCTTCCAGCGGTACTCTTACTTCAAGGATCTGATCCTCAAGATGTCTGTTCTCGATTGTCTTATCAATGTTGGCTTTTACTTTGTTCTCGTACCCTGAATAGGTATGAACTACGTACCATTTTGCCTCTGACATAATCTCACCTTTCTTGTCCGTTTTGAGTTATTTAATTAATAAATCTACTCCGTACTGGGCGAAAAAATCTACAACTGCGATAATCGCTCCCAGGACCACGGATACAGAAACAACCGCTGCCGTCTCTTTTGCAACTGTCATCTTGTCTGGCCATACGATCTTCTTGAACTCTCTGTTCAGACCTTTGAACCAGCTTTCTTTCTGAGTTTTCTTACCACTCATCGACATTCACTCCTTCTTGCGGCGATTATTTTGTCTCTTTGTGCAATGTGTGTTTCTTACAGAATCTGCAGTACTTCTTGGTTTCCATACGTTCCGGATGAGATTTCTTATCCTTTGTCATGTTGTAGTTACGCTGCTTGCATTCTGTACACTCCAATGTGATTCTTGTACGCACAACTTCCACCTCGCTTTATATTCTTAGTTAACGTGTTTCGTGGCAGCTTGCGATGCTGCCCGATTTTAGGCATAAAAAAAAAGCCTACTTCCATTCGCCCGAATATCGTATCATATCCAGGCTTAAAAAGCAAGCTTTTTCCTATATTATTTGCATTTTTTTGAAAGAACTTTTTGGGAATAAATCTACTGCAGCTGCTTATACCAGATATTTCCGGGATTAACGGAACGCAGCTGATAACTTCCATTCTGATACACAAATTCGGCGCTCATCTGCGAACTTCCGTCTGCATCTTCGACTCCATTACCTGTTTCTGACACAGACCGGCTCTCATCTTTATTTTCTTCTTTAAAAGTAACTTTATAATCATAGGACAACGTTCCCCTGACCACTCCTGTTACACCGCTGATCACATATTTTCCTTCATAATTATCAAGTTTTACTTCTTTCGTTATATAACCGTCTCCGGAACCGAGCTGCTTCTTCAGGTCATTATAGAATTCTTTGTTCTCTTTTTTGCAGGAAGAATCCTTCTCAAACACTCCTGCTACTTCAGAGAAAGATTTGCCTGCCTTCGCAGCTTTCACATATGCGTTCAGGATGTCCTGCATCTTTCTGTTAAATTTCTTTTTCCCATTTTCCGATATCTTCATCTTGGAAATCGTCGCATTTCCTTTATCTGACGCCCGGAACCCGGACCGGTACATCCGGAAGCACGGAACTTTTACCTTGATCTTATGTTCCCCTTCAATCAATGACACTTTGTATTGTTCCAGATTGTCAAAGTCATCTTTCAGCTTAGAATCCTCCGTCAGTTTTATATCATCGATCCAGGCTTTTGAACCTGCCGGAAGATAGAGATTAAAGTCATTTGCTACTATCTCGTCTGATGATACTTTCCAATCAGTAAAAAAAAGAAAGTTTCGTTTTTTCTGTTTTTGAACAATAAGCGTCTTCGTCTTTTCTTTGTTATCTTCTGTCTTATATGCAACGGTAAATGCACGCTGCTTTCCGCCGGATTCTACCTCTGTCTGACGATTTTCCTTTGTCTCTTTTATTTCATAACCGGAAATCCCTGTAACCGCATTTTTCTTCATATAGCTTACATATTCATCCTGCGTTACATATCCGTTTTTCGGAAGATCTGACAGACGTCCTGCCTTCTTCCAGTTTTCCTGTATGTATGCCTTACAATAGCGCTCTGCCACCGCCTCCGGGCGACCGTGATATACTTCTATAATACAGAATACAGCAACTATAAGGATCCCTGCTGCAATTCTTTTTATTACTTTCTTCTGTCCGGTTGTCATATCTGACCAGGAACGTTTATCCCGGATAAATTGCGGCACACGACTCGGATCTTTTCCTTCTTTTTCCCGTTTTATCTTCTTTTCTTTCCGCTTTCTCTCCCAGGACTGAAGAATTTCCTCATATGCATCTTCTTCCGGAACATCTTCATAGTCCTTTTTCTTCTTGATGAAATCTCCGATATCCCCTGTGAACATACGTGTCGGCTCATCCGCCTCTTCTTTGCTGTCCTCTCCGATCATTCTGGTCGGTTCTTCAACCGGTTCTTCTTCCGGGGTTTCATTCTCTTTCAGATCCTGTTCTCTCAGCTTGATCTTCCTGTGAAGTTCCTGTTCCAGTTCTTCCCGCGTCACTTCTTCGATCATATGGCCCAGATTCTCCGGAATTGTGAGCTGCTTTTTCAGACCATCATTTTCTTCCGGTTCTTCGCTCCACTCTGGTTCGAATAATTTCTTCGCTTCATCAATTACTTTCTCCGATTCCTCTGCTATCTCCTGATCGGAAAATTCTACCTTCCGGGCTTTTTCCAGTCCTTCCAGATCATTATATAATGTTTCCTCTTTTGATTCGGGAAGACGCATTCCACAATAATTGCAGAAACGGGCATCATCTGGATTGTCAGACTTGCAATTCGGGCATTGACGCATAAGCATTCCTCCTTTTCAAATCACAGCCGGGCAGCCATGCCTGCTTGCCGTTTTTTACTTCTTGCATTATAACACTAACTTGAAATTCTAGCACATATTCTCCTGCTGTTTTTCAAAATCCTGTAAATCTTATGTCAAAAAATGTCAAAAAATCCGGCAGGCCTCACAAAAGCCGCCGGATTTTACTGTTAACTTTATCTACACTTAGAATAATCCTGTGATCCTTCCTTCATCATCCACGTCAATTCTTTCTGCTGCCGGAACCTTCGGAAGACCAGGCATCGTCATGATGTCTCCTGTCAGGGCTACAATGAATCCTGCCCCCGCAGAGACTTTCAGGTTGCGGACTGTAATGTCAAAGTCTTTCGGTGCTCCAAGTTTCTTCGGATCATCGGTCAGACTGTACTGTGTCTTCGCCATACAGATCGGTGCGTTGCCGAATCCAAGATCCGTCAGCTGTTTTACCTGCTTCTGGGCTGCTGCCGTAAGTACTGCTTTATTACCACCATAGATCTTCTGCACGATCTGATCCAATTTATCTTCGATCGTTCCTTCCAGTTCATATGCATAGTGGAAATCACCTGGTTCCTCACACAGACGTACCACTTCTTCTGCAAGCTTCAGACCGCCTTCGCCGCCCTTTGCCCATACTTCGGAAAGTGCCACGTTTACTCCAACCTCTTTACATTTCTCCTCTACAAGATCCAGTTCCGCTTTGGTATCTGTCGGGAACGCATTGATCGCAACAACACATGGAAGTCCATATACGTTCTTAATATTATCCACATGTTTCATTAAGTTCGGAATTCCATTTTCTAATGCTTCCAGATTTTCTTCATTCAGATCCGGTTTTGCAACGCCGCCGTTATACTTGAGAGCTCTTACAGTTGCTACGATCACGACTGCATCCGGTTTGATTCCTGCCATACGGCATTTGATATCCAGGAATTTTTCTGCCCCTAAGTCTTCTCCGAATCCTGCTTCTGTGATCGCATAATCTGCAAGCTTCATTGCCATTCTGGTCGCCGTCAGTGAGTTGCATCCGTGCGCGATATTGGCAAATGGTCCGCCATGCACGATTGCAGGTGTATGCTCCAGTGTCTGTACCAGGTTCGGTTTCAAAGCATCTTTCAGAAGTGCGCACATCGCACCTTCTGCATGCAGGTCATGTGCTGTTACCGGTTTTTGGTCTGCAATCTTGCCATAAGTATAACCAACAATAATCTTTCCGAGTCTTTCTTTCAGATCTGCAATATCCTTCGAGAGGCAGAGGATTGCCATGATTTCAGAAGCAACAGTGATATCATAGCCGTCTTCTCTCGGCACACCATTTACCCTTCCGCCAAGTCCGTCTGTGATGAAACGGAGCTGACGGTCATTCATATCCACACATCTCTTCCATACAATTTTTCTTGGATCAATATTCAGGTCATTTCCCTGATAGATATGGTTATCGATCATTGCTGCCAGTAAGTTATTCGCAGCTCCGATCGCATGAAAATCTCCCGTAAAATGAAGGTTGATATCTTCCATCGGAACAACCTGCGCGTATCCTCCGCCCGCAGCTCCTCCCTTCATACCGAATACAGGTCCAAGAGATGGCTCACGAAGTGCCACCATGGGCTTTTTCCCCATTCTCTGCAGGGCATCTGCAAGACCTACCGTGGTAGTTGTCTTACCCTCTCCTGCCGGTGTCGGATTGATTGCGGTCACAAGAATCAGCTTCCCGTCTTCTTTATCTGATTTCTTTAAAAAATTATAATCAATCTTTGCTTTATACCTTCCATACTGTTCCAGATATTCTTCTGGAATTCCTGCTTTTTCTGCCACCTTTGTGATAGGCTCCATCATACATTCCTGTGCGATCTCAATATCTGTTTTCATCATTCATTTCCTCCTGATCGTATGTTGTCTTTCTGAATTCCCGGTCCTTTTCATACAACACTACCGGTTCTTCTGTATCCGGTGTTGTAAAAAAAGGACAACACTCATCCTATTTAGGATAAATGCTGCCCAGACGGTCGGCTTCTACCAAGTATCTGATTTCCCTGTGGTACTCCACATTATCCGTCAGTCATCAGATCTTCTCTTTGTCTTTTACTATATTATAAGGATGGAAAATTGTCAATCCGGAAAATTCACCTGCATCATCCGGATGCTCGTAACACCGTCTTTATTTTTCATCTTTTTTAATAACTGTAGACTTTTTCCCCATGTGATATTCTTTTCCCCGCGCCCGCATGATACTTCTTGAAATCACATCTACAATAATAAATCCGAATGCAATACCAAGACACGTTTCGAGCAATACCCGTGCATGTTCTGCTGCCATTGAAAAATTTCTGCTGACTACACCATCCATCAGATAATACAGCCTTGCTCCCGGCATCAACGGAAAGACCGATGCGGTCAGGAAGACCGTGGACGGCGCATGATCGATTCTCGACATAATAAATGCATATCCTGCAACAAAACAGGACGCAGCTACTATTGCGGAAAAATTATTCGGATACCATGCATACACCAGTAAATATATCCCCCATGTCAGAAATGCCCCGACACCGGAATACAGGATTTTCTTTCCCCGTATTTTGAACCAGCTTGCATAACCGATACAGCCTATCGTACAGGAAATCAGCTGAATCACGGTATTTTTATTCACATCAAATCCTTCTGCCGATATATTTCCCATCAACAGCATTGCAAGTGCGATCCCGGAAGCAATGCCAAACGCACCAAGCATTGAATTCATTACTTCCAGTGCTCCGGATATAAAGTTTCTCTGCATCACATCACGTATCCCATTGATCACACCAAGTGCACTGACTAACAGCATGATAATTCCTATCATGATACGGTCCGGATGATCTCCCAATCCGATCCTGGCAGCACTGATGATCACAACCTCCGATAAGAATGCAAGAATCAGATTGTAGATCATCGGGTTGCCCTCCCGCTTACCAAGCCATCTGCCTGCCAGAACGATCATCAGGCAGACAATCAATGCAACAACTGCATCCTGCATATCTCCACCGAAGAATACGGTAAACGCCGTTCCACCTGTAATCTGTGCGATTCCTGTGATCAGTTCACTCTGATCCGGCCGTGCCATTACTTTTTTATAACGCCTGACCAGCTCTTTGTCATCCGGATTATATGCACAGACATACCTTGACAGGGCATTCAGATAATTCAGCCTGTCGTAATCCGCCCCTGTAGACTCTATATGCCTGATCTGTGTGAGAATCTCACCTTCCAGCGACTCCACCGTCACCTGTATATTACTTGGAATCACATATACATCATATTTTACGAAACCATAGCTCTTATACATACGGTATAGGCTGTCTTCTACCCGGAAGATTTCCGCCCCGCACTGTAACATTGCTTCTCCTATATTCAGGATTCCCTGTACTAACTTTTCATAATTCATAGATTTCAATTATTATTTCTTTCCACCGATCAGCGGAAGATTCAATGCGCTTTTACCGATATGATATTCTCTCTTCATTGCATGCATGATACTTCTGGATGCCACATCTACGATGATAAATCCGAATGCAATTGCAAGGCAGGTCGCCAGAAGAATAATCGTCTCATCAAAAACCATCTGCAGATCCTGGCTGACACACCCGTACATTACATAGTACAGATTCGGTCCTGGGATCAGCGGGAATACCGATGCAGTCAAAAAGATGGTTGAAGGTGCTTTATTTACTCTGGACATGATAAATGCATAAAATCCAACAAATCCTGCTGCAATCATGGTTGCCAGGAAGTTACTCGGTTTTACTGCGTATACTGCAACATAGATTGCCCATGTAAAAAATGCTCCGATACTGTTATACCATACCTGTTTTCCACGGATCTTGAACCATAATGCAAATCCCGTACACGCAACCGTGCAGGAGAGCAGCTGAATCGGTACACTGTGATTCAGGATAAAATGATCGGAATATCCCTCATGGAATAATATGATCGCCAGACCAATTCCAAATGCAATTCCCGCTGCTCCAAGGAACGAATTCATAATATTAATGAATCCGGAAATGAAGTCTCTCTGAAGAAGATCCCTGATTCCGTTCGTTGTACTCAATCCGCTGATCAGAAGCATGACGATACCGATCATAATACGGTCCGGATGCTCTGCAATTCCCATCTTCAAAGCCCCGATAATAATCACTTCTGATATAAACGCAAGAATACCATTGTAAACCAGTAAGTTGCTTTCACGCTTCGCAAGCCAGTCACCGACTGCAACGATCATCACCGATACTATAAATGCAATGACCGCATCCCGGAGGTTACACCCGAAAAATACAGCAAATCCTGTTCCACCCATGATTCCTGCCGCATATCTTGTGATACGCTTCTGTGGTTCACGATTGATAACTTCCAGATACTTCTCACGCATCTCATTTTCATCCGGTGTATGCTGACAGACATATCTGCACAGATTATTCAGATAATCCAGCTGGTCAAAATTCGGCTCCGACGACTCGATATGACGTATCTGTGTAATAATCTCGCCTTCCGGTGTCTCCACCGTCACCTGTATATTACTCGGAATGACAAATACATCCGATCTCTTAAATCCATAGCTTCTGCACATGCGGTAAAAGCTGTCTTCCAAACGGAAATTCTCTGCACCACTTTGAAGCATCGCTTCTCCGATGTCCAGGATCCCCTGTACAATCTTGTTATAATTCATCTTTTTTACCCCTTGTTTTCCTTCATAAAATTACCATTTCCTAAATCTAACATTTGAATCATATCATGGATTTTCTATAAGTCAACATAATTATTGTAAAATGTAATAACAGTTTGTAATACCAGTCTTAGAAGCTCTTATGCTTTTTCTTCTACGAATTTTCTGTTGTATTCTAGGATTTCTTCTATCATGGTCATTTTTCCTTTTGTATTTGAGCTATATTTTACACCCGTAATCTGAAAAGCAGGAAAGATTTTTCTTATAATTTATTAAGAAAACTTTCCCGCGTTATCTTTTATTAAATCAGTTTTCTACTTAATTCACTAAGCCAGATCCCCGGACCGTAACCGTTGTGATACCAGAAGTGTATAGAAGCACCGGAAAATTAAAACTTTTACTATAACTTTCCGGTTACACACAAAGGTTACGGTTCTTATTATACACAAACATCCAAAGCGCCATCGCACATATGATCACATATCCCAGCACGCTATACCTATCCGGTACCTGTCCGAACAGAAAGAAGCCCAGAATCGTCGAAAAGATGATCTGCGAATAATCATAAATGGATATCTCTTTCGCCGGTGCATGATAATAAGCCGCCGTGATTCCGAACTGGCCGCCTGCAGCCGCAAGTCCCGCACCCAGAAGCGTTAAGATCTGCAGGCCGCTCATCGGATGAAAATCCAAAAGCAGATATGGCAGTGTAACCACACACGAGAATCCTGAAAAGAAGATTACAACCGAAGAACCTTTCTGTCCTCTCTTCCCCAGGATTCGCACCATCGCATAAGCAATACCTGCGCAGATCCCGCCGCACAGTCCGATCAGTGACGGTACCAGTGCCATATTCGTAAATGTCGGTTTGATTACAAATAAGCTCCCGATGAATGCACCTGCAACCGCCAGTGCCTGTGCCGGACTCATCTTTTCTTTCAGCAATAAAAATGAAAAGATAATTACAAAAAACGGCGACATCTTATTCAGCATCGATGCATCCGACAGCACCAGATGATCCACCGCATAGAAATTACACAAGATTCCCACCGTACCGAATGTCGCACGCAGAATCATATATTTCAGATTTCCCTTTTCGATTTTGAATCCATCCTTACTTCTTATGATCATGATCAGCGCAATAAAAAAAGCTACCAGATTTCTGAAAAAGCTCTTCTGTACCGAAGGCAGATCACCGGATAACCTTACGAAAGCATTCATGAATGCAAATGATAACGCCGATAATGTAATGAAAAATATTCCTTTGTATCTGGAATTCATAAACTTACACTTCCTTATGATTTATTTCTTTATATCTTACGTTATGTCATTTATCTTACCACGAAAAATTTTAACTGTGAATATATCCGACAATTGGACTTAATTTTGTACAACTTGCTACAATTCTTTTACATTGTCGCATTCTCCCATAAACACACCTATCTGTTGATAGAATTTCAACTACAGATATGCTAAAATATTTTTGGATAATGAAAGGAGAAATGCAGCATGAGACCCCTTGAGACATTTATCGAACAACGCAAAGAACGCTTCGTCAGAAACAGTCTGATGTCTGACGAATTTCTGGATTTTGTTAATAAAAATATGAAACCAATAGAGAAACAGATGTCCTATTATCAATGTGCCATCATGGAAGTAGAGACGAAATTCAAAGTATTAAACGAACAGTATTCTCTGGAATATGACCGCAATCCGATTGAGGATATCAAATCCCGTGTCAAATCCATGGAAAGCCTGATTAAAAAGATCCGTAAAAAAGACATACCTCTCACCCTTTCTTCTATTGAAGAAAATATCCATGATATTGCCGGTGTCCGTGTCATCTGCTCTTTTCCGGATGATATCTATATGCTTGCGGACTGCCTGCTTTCTCAGGATGACATCACACTTCTTGAGAAGAAAGACTATATCAAAAATCCAAAACCAGGCGGATACCGCAGCCTTCATCTGATTGTCAGTGTACCAATCTTTTTACAGGACGGGAAACGTAACATGACTGTAGAAGTCCAGCTTCGTACGATTGCCATGGATTTCTGGGCAAGCCTGGAACATAAGCTGCGTTACAAGAAAGATATCCCGGCTGACAAAGCAAAATATCTGGAGGATGAGATGCTTGCCTGCGCACAGATCAGTGCCGACCTGGACATGCGTATGCAGAACGTCCGTGATGTAATTGCTGAGAATGCTAAACCAGACGAACAGTCTTTATTATTAAAAGATTTGTCATAAAAAGACATATTGAAAAATGCGCCAAAAAAGCACTGCGAAATTTGGTAATATTTCACAGTGCTTTGCCATTACGATATTCTGAAATGACCGACAATATCCGTTCTCTCCTGTAGGATATCTTCTTCATAATTCTTCTGATACGGGTCATTATGATGAATCACATATGGTACACCTTCCACATTCCGTCTGTCAGAAATTACCCCGATATGATTCTTGAACACTACAATGTCGCCGCCCTGCCATTGTTCAATGTCATTTACATCCGTGGTCAGACTGGTCGCTGTATGTTCAAAATATATTCTCAGGTTCTTTACTCTTCGGAAATCAATATTTTTATCCGGCTCATCGATATCATAATCCTTGGAATTCTTTCTGATATCTTTGTCTACCAGTTCCCGCAGGTCATATCCGCTCTTCTTAAGCGCATATCCGACAACATCTGTACAGACACCATATCTGTCATCCGGATAACCAGTCTGATAATATCTGCTCTTGTAAACCGGCCGCTTCTTCACATAAACCAATGCATTCTTCAAAATATCGGTCTGATCATCCGTACCGTCACCATCTTTATCCACACTGCTATGATACGGTGTGATCTCTGTGCCGTTGTATTCATTCTTTGGCCGGTCTGTCTTCGTCAATCCTACCACATCACGTTCTGCCAAAAATCCGCCAAGGGTCAGCCAGATGATAATAGCGATTGGAACTAAGATTCGAAATTTCATCTTTCTTGTCTTATGATGAAATACAATCATTCCTGCAAACGCACCAAATGCACCGCCGACAAACGCAATCCCTATCAGCACTGCCTCTTTGATCCTCCACTGATGATGCATTGCTTTCGCTTTATCCGTTCCATATAAAATAAATGCAATAATATTTACTGCAACAAGATAATAGGATATCGGTGTCGCCGCTGTAAGTAATTCTGCCATCTTCTGCTCCCCTCCTTCATATCTCCATTGTATCTTACCTTTGGTTCGCTTTCAATCAGAAAACAGATAATTTTCTTCATCAATTATATACAAATACACGCCTTTCATCTATACTCTCTTCTACATCACAGTCTGATACAAGAGCACCATGAGCGGCATTGTCACAATGGATAATAATGTCGTCATAACATTGATCGCACTGGCATATTTCGAATCATTTCCATACACCTGACACATCTGTGTGATCGTTGAAGCAGACGGTGTGATCACCGCAAGAAATACGATAAGCAGTAATTTCTTTCCATACGAATGTATGTTCACAAGCCCGCTTATCTTTAAAATCATCAATGATATCACAGGTATCACGACCAGTCTCAGAAATGAAATAAAATACACTTTCACATTTTCAAATATACTCTTCAGATTCATCTCTGCGATCAGCATCCCCGTTACGATCATACTTGCCGGACCGATCATACTGCCCACAGAACTTAAGGTCTGATTTACAATTTCCGGAAGCCTGATCCTGGTAAAAAACAGCACAACTCCGGCAAATACCGAGATCATATTGATATTGAATACAATCTTTTTCCAGTCCCACTTTCCTTCCCGGCTGATCGTATTCTTGCCATGCGTCCACAAAAATACCAATTGGACACTCATGAACACACAACCGTATAATACCCATTCTTTACCCAGAATAAAAGTCACCAGCGGTACGATCAAATTGCCCGAATTTGAATAATAGATGGATGTCGTCTCTACTTCATTTAGTTTCAATACCTTTCCAACACTCCACACTGCTGCCAGTAATATAACCTGTAATAATACCGACGCTGCAAATACCAGCAAAAGTTCCTTCACCTTTTCACTCGTATAATCCACCTGAAATGCATTGATGATCACACACGGGATAACAAGATATAATACAATTTTAGAAATAACTTTGCTGTCTTCTCCCTTTAACAATCCTGTCTTTACAATAATATATCCCATCAGGATCATAAGAAACAGTTCTGCGATCTGTTCCATTAAAAGTATACTGATTTCCATAATAATCTCTCTTTCCTTTTACAGTCTTACCGAAAATCATATACACTTTCCTGATGATTGTCAATCTCACAAAAACCTGACATCCTTCTATTAATCATACTTATATTGACATGTTATTTCTCATTCGTATATTGATTCCTTCTATCTATAAGGCTATAATAATGTTTATAAAAATATAAAACAGGCAGTATAAAATACAGGGAGGAACTTAAGATGAGATACAAGAATATTATTTTTGACTTTGGAAATGTAATCGGAAAATTTAAAGGAGACTATATCCTGGGGAAATTTGCTTCTACACCGGAAGATTATAATATTCTTGCTGATGCCATTTTTAAAAACTGGGTAGCTTTAGATGCCGGAACTATCGACTATGACCAGAATGCCGAAGATACGATTGCAGAACTTCCGGATCGTCTGAAAGATACTGCCCGCGATTTTTTCGAGAACTGGTTCCAGTATGTCGATCCGCTTCCTGAAACATGGGAATTCATCAAAGAGTTAAAAGCCCGGGGAGTTCCGATCTATCTGCTTTCCAACGCTTCTACCAGGTTTGCAGAACGTGCACCGGAAGATTATCCGATCCTGAAAGAATTCGATGGCATCGTCTTCTCTGCACCTCTAAAGATGGCAAAGCCGGGACACGATATTTATTACCATCTGTTCAATAAATATGACCTTCTACCAAGTGAATGCTTCTTCATCGATGATACGGTGGAAAATGTCATTGCAAGTAAAGAACTTGGAATGGAGAGCATCTTGTTTACGGGAGATATTGAGGCCGTTAAAAGGGCAATTGAGTTTTAATCAATTGCCCTTTCTTTAATAAACGCTTCTCAATCCCGTTACAGATACGCTTTACCATTGCCGCAACCATATTGACGGCTGTCGACACCGCACCGAGAATGATCAGAACTGAAATGAGAGGTGTCATAAATCCACTTCCGGATGTTATGTAAAAAAATACTTGATTTTTAGCTTTTCGTTCGGTATAATTCATATTCGGACAAAAAAATAAGATAATTTTGGTTTAATTGGAAACGACACAAGTGTATGCTTGATTAACGAACAACACAAGTGTCTTTTTTGTACCCATTTTTAAACATTTCATAAAAAGGAGAACAAAAATTATGCCAAAAACTTTATTTCAAAATGTTATTTTTACACTGATGATGTCTTTTCTGATGGTTTACGTCATGATCTGCTACAATATTTGCCTGAATGTGGGAGGAATGAGCAACGAAGTATTCCTGATGGCTTTCGGCGAACTAAAAATCATGTGGCCGGTTGCCTTCGTTCTGGAATTTGCTTTCGTTGACAAACTTGCACATATGCTTGCCTTCCGTATCGTTACACCACAGGACAGACCAATCTTCATCACTCTTGCAATCTCTTCCATGATCGTATGCATCATGTGTCCTTGCATGAGTCTTGTTGCAACGATTCTGTTCAAGAACGCAGGAAGTAATGTGATTGCTACCTGGTGTCAGACAACATTCATGAACTTCCCAGTTGCTTTCTTCTGGCAGATCTTCTACTGCGGACCATTCATCCGTCTGATCTTCAGAAAGATGTTTCCTGAGAAAGAAAACGTTGCCGCTTCCGCTGTAACCGAATAATTGATACAAAAAAACCGAGCCTGTTTCTATACAGTGCCCGGTTTTTCTTTCTTCTTATTCTGTTCTTCCTGTCTATACAAAAAGCAATGCTATATTCAGCCCTGTTACAATCACAGCAATCACCAGAAGCAAAAAATTCAAACGTCTGCTGTTCACATATTTTCCCATTACTTTTTCAGATGAGGTCAGATATATCTGTGTAAATATTGTAATCGGAAGCTGAATCGCAAGCAGCATCTGGGAATATATCAGACCTTTAAACGGCTGGCTGATAAACAGGATGACAACCGCTGCCAGAATCATCGTCAATAAAATGCCAGCTTTCGTCTCTTTTGTCTTCATGTCATATGGCTGATTAAAGATCCCGGAAAAAATCGTTCCGCCTGCCATTCCCGCAGTTATACTCGATGAGATACCGGCCAATAACAGTGCCAGTGCGAAGACTACCGTCGCCGCATTTCCCATCAAAGGCGACAGCATCTTTCCTGCAACTGTCAAATCATCAATCTGCCTCCCATTTCCGCCCTGATAAAGCGTAGCTGCTGCCATCAGAATCATGGCACTGTTGATCGCCCATCCTATGATCATGGAAAATAATGTATCTTTAAATTCATATTTCAGCTGCTGTTTGATCACGGAATCATCTTCCAGGTTCCACTGTCTGCTCTGGATGATCTCCGAATGTAAGAACAGATTGTGCGGCATTACCACCGCTCCTAATACACTTAAGATCACCGGCATACTTCCCGCTGGAAACGAAGGTTTCACCCATCCGACTGCGGCTGCTCCCCAGTCGATCTTCGCAATTCCTATTTCAAATAAGAAAGAAAATCCAATCAGCGATACAAATATGATGATCAGCTTCTCAATCCTTTTATAAGCATTCGTAAATGCACATAAAAGGGAAACTGCAAGAATCAACATACTTCCTATTTTTATTGGTATCCGAAACAGCATCTGCAATGCGATTGCACCACCCAGCATCTCTGCCATCGCAGTTGCTACTGCCGCAAACATTGCCGACAGAAGAATAATATTCTTTAACAGCCTTTGGATATATCTGCTTGCCGCCTCCGAAAGGCAAAGTCCCGTTGCAATTCCTAAATGTGCTGCATTGTGCTGCAATATGATCAGCATGATGGTCGATAACGTCACCATCCACAATAGCTCATATCCGAATCCGGAGCCCGCCGCAATATTCGAAGCCCAGTTTCCAGGGTCTATGAATCCTACTGTTACCAAAAGGCCCGGTCCCAGATAACGTAAAAAATTAAATGTCTTATTCTTTGATTGATTTCGGAATTTTTTCTTCATATATAAAGAACTCCTTTACTAAAAAGAATCTAGGTTAGTTATAACTAACCTAGATTCTACTTAGTATTTATTTCTTTGTCAATTCATTATATGAATATCATTTCTCATTTAGAAGCAAAACGCTGAAAAATCCGTCCTCACAGGTTAAATAGCTCTTGTGTATTTCTTCAGCCACTCCTGCTCTTCCTCGTTCAGGTAAGGAGCAATCACTTCGTATACTTTTGCATGATAATCATTCAACAGTTTCTTGTCTTCCTGTGTCATAATATACGGATTGATCGCATCCAGATCCATTGGAATCAGGGTGATTGCTTCGAAGTACATGAACTGACCATATTCATTCAATGTTCCTTTGCAGGTCAACAGTTCGTTCTCCAGACGGATTCCGTGAGATCCTTCAATATAGATTCCAGGCTCATCTGTGATGACCATGCCTTCCTGTAATACTTCCGTCTCACCCTTACGATATTTCCAACGGAAACCTGCAGGTCCTTCGTGGATGTTCAGAAGGTATCCGACTCCGTGTCCTGTACCATGGTTGAAGTTTAAGTCTCTGTCCCAGAATGGTTTTCTTGCAAGGATGTCAAGAATCATACCGGTAGAACCTTCCAGGAATTTTGCACTGCCAAGCTGTAAGTTACTGATCGCAACCAATGTGAAGTGATCTTTCATGATCTGCGGAACTTCGCCGAGTGCGTAAGTTCTGGTTACATCTGTGGAACCTTCATAGAATCCAGCTCCTGTATCCGTTAAGAATAACTGTCCTTCTTTTAACTCTACATCTGTCTCCGGTGAAGATGTGTAGTGTACGATCGCACCATGCTCTCCAAATGAAGAGATTGGTTCAAAGCTTGGACGGATAAATTTGCCCATCTCAGCACGGAATTCATCCAATTTATCAGATGCGCTCATCTCTGTGATCCTCATCTTGCCAACATTTTCTTTCAGCCATTTCATGAATCTTACATGCGCAACACTGTCTTTGATCTGTGCCTTGCGGATGTTCTCGATCTCAACCGGGTTCTTGATTGCTTTCATGAGAATTGCCGGATTTCTCTTTTTTACTGTCTTAACATTTTCAGGAATATTGTTGAACAATGCATAATTCAGTTTTCCAGAATCGATCATTGCAACCACATCACTGCCAAATTTCTTCACGTCTTCGTAAATGTCGTTGTATGGGTGTAAGTTTACGCCATCTTTTGCAAGTTTGGCTTTTAACTTGTCATCTAATTTTCTCTCATCGATATACAGCTCGAAACTGTCCATTGTGATGATTCCGTAAGATAATACCAGTGGGAAGAAGTCTATATCATTTCCACGGATATTTAACGTCCAGCAGATGTCGTCGAGCGTAGATACAACGTGCACATTGGTTCCTGCTTCTTTCATCTCTTCACGGATTCTTGCAAGTTTGCTTGCAACAGTTTCTCCGGCATATTTTACATCCAGATTAAATGCAGGCTCTTCGGATAATACCGGGCGGTCTTCCCAGATCTCATCGATTAAGTCTACCTGATAATTTACTTTTGCATTCTTCTTCCCAGCGATGGCTGCATAACCTTCTCCTTCACCGACAGATACGACTCTTCCGTCGAATCCAAGTGTCTCGCCTTCCTTTAATACCTCTTCAATATATGCATTCATCTCTGGCACACCAGGCTCACCCATTTTCATAAGTTCTACAGTTGTCCCCTCCAACTGTGCTGTTGCCTGGATGAAGTAACGTCCGTCTGTCCAGAGTCTTGCTTCTGTCTTTGTGATCACAGCTGTTCCTGCTGATCCTGAGAACCCTGTAATGAACTTTCTCGCTTTGAAATGTTCCCCAACATATTCACTCTGATGAAAGTCGGCAGTCGGTACTACATACACATCAATGTTCTTTTCTTCCATACACTTACGAAGTGCGGAAAGTCTTTCTGGTACTGTCATGTTTTTGTTCCTCCTTGATATATACAGTGTATTGTTATTATAACGCATTTCTTATCTTTAATCTTCTATTAAATCAGATAATTTTTCTTATCTTTCATAAGTAATACTTCTTTTGAATGGATGACAAAAAAAAGACTTTAGAATAGATTTTTCCGAATCCCTTTTAAAGTCTTTTTTGCTAATATTATTCTATTTATTTTTATATCCGTCCGGCTTTTCCAAGCTCCAGCATCACCGGTATAAGCCCTGCAACATCCCAGCCCTCAAAACTGATCATACGTAACGCACGGAATAATAACTTCACCGTCTCAGATTCTTCTGTCTGATCTGCATGATATAATTTTGCTGCAGTCTGGCAGATTACCATCAGGATTGTATTCTTAAATGCTCCGATTTCTTCGGATTCTTTCCACAGATTCTCCATATCATAATCATCTGTATTCCCGCATGGCGCGGCACAGGTCACACATCCCGGTGAGACTGTATATTTTTCATTTCTTACCTTTTCTAACATCTCACTCATATCAAAGATACTTGCCGACCAGTCTCCGGCCACCGTCAGTGCTTCTAGGAATACCCGGTTAGTGTTCTCTGTCTTTTCGTTATTCTCACAGGTTCTTGCAAGTCCGATGACTGCACCTGTCAGTTTCTGTCTGATCTCTTCTTTCACGATTTACCTCTCTTTCTTTGCCGGAATCACAAAGATAAATATCATAGAACTCACAAATAATAAAAACGGATAAAAAAGCTTCGGCATGATCTGAAATGCCGACACACGATATCCCAGTTCACTTGCCGCAGAGATTGCTACCAGCATCTGCGCTCCGTAAGGAATGATCCCCTGAAAAATACAGGAAAATGTATCCAGTATCGAAGCAGCCTTTCGCGGTGTGATCCCATATTCTTTTGCCATATCCTTCGCGATCGGATTCGCCATGACAATTGCCACCGTATTATTCGCCGTTGCAATATCCATCGTTCCGACCAGAAGTCCCATACCAAACTGACCGCCTTTGCGGCCTTTGAATACTTTGTGGATTCCTGCCAGCAATGCATCAAAACCACCATATTCACGGATCAGTGCACACATCGCTGCCACCAGGATTGCCACCATACTCGTCTCGAACATCCCGGAAGCTCCGGAACCCATATTGGCAAGCAGATCTGTCGCCGCAATGTGACCGCCGGCCAGCATAATAATAGAACCAGATACAATCCCGATCAGAAGTACCACGAATACATTGATCCCGATAATTCCTCCTATGAGAACCAGTACATATGGAATAATCTGCACTAAGTTATAACTCTTACTTACCCGTCCTGCAATATCCGTCTGAAATGAAAGAACCAGGATCAATACCAGCGTTGCAATAGCTGCCGGAAGTGCAATTCCAAAGTTCTCCCGGAATTTATCTTTCATCTGACAGCCCTGTCCGTTGCATGCTGCGATCGTTGTATCCGAGATAAAAGAAAGGTTATCTCCGAACATTGATCCTCCCATAACCGAACCGATGCAAAGTGCCATGTCAAATCCCGAAGCCTTGGATACGGACACTGCGATTGGCGTGATCAATGTAATTGTCCCAACCGACGTTCCCATGGCAACCGACACAAAGCAGGCTACTACAAATAATACCGCAACTGAAAATCTTGCCGGAATCAGTGACAACATGAAATATGCCACACTTTCCGCACTGCTTCTTCCTACCACTCCGACAAACGCCCCAGCCGTCAGGAAGATCAGAAGCATTGTAATAATATTCTTATCAGCAAGCCCCTGCGCCATGATTTCCAGCTTTCCGTCAAAACTTATCTTGCGGTTCTGCAGGCATGCCACCAGAATCGCTGCAAGAAATGCGATTATGATCGGAACATTATAGAATCCCATCGGAATCTTCATTACATATTCAAATGCGATTCCAAGCCCCAGATAGATACACAAAAATACGCCTATCGGCAGTAATGCTGCCACATTTCCTTTTTTCATTCTTCTTTATCCTCTCATTCCTTTTTTCTTCTAACCGATTCCTCCGAGAACAATTCCAAGGATCAGCACAATAAAACATACCGGTACATAAAAATATTTACATATTGTATAATACTGTTTCGTAAATGGTGTCTCTCTTCCTGTATTAACCTGTTTTTCCACGAATTCCTTACCGCATACCCAGAAGAACATGATTCCTGCAAGCCCAGCTCCAAGCGGACAGATATAGATAGACAGCACATCCATCCAGTCTGACACGATGCCCTGGATCAGCAGGGACACGATCACTCCCACAATTCCTGTAAATGCACATGCCGGCACTCTTCCAAGCTTGAATTTTTCCTGTACCGTAGCGATCGGAGCCTCATACAAGTTGATCAACGATGTCATACCCGCAAGTAATACCGCAACAAAGAAGATGATTGCGATCAGCCATCCTCCCGGCATTCCTTTGATCAGATTCGGGAGAAAGATGAACAATAGTCCGGGACCTCCCTGATCCAACTGCGCTCCCGTTGTTGCCATCGCCGGAATGATAACGAGTGCGGCAAGAATTGCTGCAATCGTATCGAATAATGCAACTCTTCCTGCAGAAGCCGGAATGTCCTCTTCATCCGAAAGATAAGATCCATAGATCAATGTTCCATTTCCTGCTACCGACAGGGAAAAGAATGCCTGACCAAGTGCAAAGATCCACGTTGCCGGATCTTTGAATGCCTCTGGATCTACTCTGAAAATATAATGGTATCCTTCACTTGCTCCCGGCTGGAATCCGACATAGATTCCCAGAATCACGAACAATGCGAAGAATATCGGCATCATGATCTTATTTGCTTTTTCAATGCCGCTTCCGACACCTAACATCAGAATCAGCATACAGGCCACAAGCGCAAGTATCTGCCATATATTATTACCAAATGCTGACGCCATCTTACCAAATGCCGCCCCGAATTCATCCACATTTTCAGGCGAAAGTGTTGCTCCTGTAAATGTTCCAACGGCATATCTTAGGATCCACCCCATTACAACCGTATATCCGATCGCCATGGCAAGTGATCCGAATACAGGGATCATCCCCAGTGCTTCTCCGACTTTTCTCTTTCCTTTTTTCTCACAGGCAATTCCAAATGCATCGATTGGACCGGCCTTTGCCGCACGCCCAAAACTCATCTCCCCGATCACTCCCGTCGAACCGATCAGTATTACAAATATAAAATATGGTATCAGAAATGAACCGCCTCCATACAATGATACTCTTGTTGGGAACATCCAGATATTTCCCATACCGACCGCTGAACCGATACAGGCACAGATAAATCCCCATCTGCTGCTAAATGATTCTCTTTTATTCATAATTTTCCCTCTCCAGCCATTGGGGACGGGGTTTTTGGTCTTTTTACTGTCCCTGCCGGCTCAAAATATTCCATACACATGGTAGATTTCTCTATTTTAGCATGATTGCTATAAAAACGTCAAAAAAAAAGGGATATAAACTTATCCCCTTAATGTCGCCACCATCCTTTTCGGCATTGCAAGCACATCCAGTGCTTCCTCTATCGATCTGGTACAGATATCAACGTTTGCAATCAGTCTTCCATACGCACCTTCCGCCTCTATAATTCCAACACTGAGTTCTGCTATCCTGCACATAGGCAGGTCATTCCGTCCGTTTCCTACTGCAATACACCGTTTCCCACCCAGTTGCTCTATGATTTTTCTTTTTTCTTCTGCTGCCGCATTACCAGCAAATGTCTGTATCTTTAACGGTAGTCCTTCACATATCTTTCTCGCAGTTCCATGTGTATCTGCTGTCAGAACATAAATCTCATATATTCCACTCAGCTTTTTCAGCCGTTCCTTTACACTTTCGGGTATTATGCCATCTTTCGCAATAGTTCCGTTATAATCCAGAATCAGATATTTCAGATCCATCGTTTTATATCCGGGAATTTCTATTCTCATACGTTCTCCTTTACTCTTACATATACTGTATCTGCTCTCTTGCAGGTTCGGATGACGGATGCTCAAAGAATGTCTTTGTGTCTGTCACTTCCAGTACTCTTCCCTGATCCATAAAGATAATCTGATCTGCAATTCTTTTTGCCTGTGCCAGATTATGTGTTACGATCACAAATGTATATTTTCCCTTTAATTCCAGAAGTGTCTCTTCTATCGCAATGGTATTCTTCATATCAAGCGCAGAACATGGCTCATCCAACAGCAGAATTTCCGGATTCACACACAAACTTCTTGCTATGGCAAGACGCTGTTTCTGTCCACCGGATAATTTTTTTGCAGACTTCTTCAGTTGGTCTTTTATTTCATCATATAGTCTTGCTTTCTGCAGACACTCTCTGGTGATCCGCTCTATTTCTCCGGCTTCTCTAATTCCATGATATTTCAGGACGTATGACAGATTCTTCTCTATACTGTACGGAAATGCGATCGGCTGTTGAAATACCATTCCGATTCTGGTTCTTAATACTTCCGTTGAAAGTCCTTTAATGTCTTCGCCGTCAAGAATGATCTTTCCTTTATAAAAGCCGCCCTCCTCTTCTATCATTCGGTTTAGTGTCTTTAAAAATGTTGTTTTTCCACAGCCGGATTGTCCTACGATTGCCGTAATCTTTCCTTCCGGTATCGTAAGACTGATATCATGCAATATCTCCTGTCTGCCAAATCCACAACTTATCTGTTCTATCGTTAACATATCAGTAATCCTTTCGTATATAAGTAATACATTTACATATGATCTGTATGAGCAGTAAGAATAACATCAGTACGAACGCCGTTCCATATGCATAATCCAGAGAAAATCCATTATTTACCAGCATATACAGATGATACGGCAATGACATAAATGGATCCGTAAGTTTTCCCGGAACATCTGCGACCATAACCGCACCCGTATACAAAATCGGTGCAACCGCTCCCATTCCGTATGCCATTCCAAGCGCCACCGTTCCAAGCAATTCCACTGCACAGACCGGAAGAATTAATCGTATGACCGCATATTCTCTGGACATTCCAAGTGCCAGTGAATTCTTCATGTATTCTGTTCCCTTTTCTTTCAGTATCTTTTCTGCACGGATTGCAATAAACGGCACGATCATAACAGCCACACAAATAGCTGAACACAAGAGACTTCTTCCCAGACCAAACTGATAGATCAGCAACGTATAGCCGACCAGTCCGAACAAAATAGAAGGAATTCCGGACAGTCCTGTAATGCAGGCACTGATTACATGGTAAAATATACTTTTCCTTGTATAAAACACAAGATAAACAGCCACACCGATTCCGATGATTCCCCCCATGAGTGCCGAAAGTGCTCCAAGATAGATCGATCCCATCAGTGCAGGATAGATTCCACCTGCTGTTCCAAGCGGTACCCCCGCCGGCTTATCCAGAATAAACGAAAGACTCATCACATTCTTTCCCTTCCAGAAGATATACAGGAATAAGAACAACGTCACTGCAATTGTAAGAATTCCAAGGAGCCCTGCCAGGATGCGTATCACATACTTTGTCAGTTTATTTTTCATGTTCTGCAAACCTCCTCTTCAACAACTGCCCTGCCAGGATCACTACAACAAGTATCACAAGCAGCACAAGATTTGCCACATAAAGCACCGACAGATGTATACTTCCGTATTCAATGCTTCCCATCTCAAGAGCTGTCAGCGCCGGAAGCGTCTGCCCGCGTCCCAACAGCTTCGGGAAAATTGCAGAATTACCGATCACCATCATTACTGCCATCGTCTCCCCAAGCGCACGTCCGAATGCCATCATCGCACTTGCTACAATTCCCGGCCGGATTGCCGGAAGTATCACTTTGATCAACACATATTCTCTTGATAAGCCAAGTGCCAGTCCGGATTTTTCATATGTCCGTTTTGCATTTACTAGTGATTCCTGACATGTCGATACAACATACGGCAGAAGCATGATTCCCAGTACAATACCTGCCACCAGTACACACTGCCCCGCTGCCATCTTCAAATATTTTGTAAATGCTTTTACCAGTACAGTCAATCCGATAAACCCGAAGATTACCGATGGAATCCCTGCCACCAGATCTATGAAAGCCAGGCAGACCGATGCCAGTTTCCTGGGCATAAAAAAAGTAAGAAAGCAGGCACATGCCACTCCCAAAATCATCGCAAACAGTACCGCCAATCCGGACACATACAAAGTACCTGTAATAGCCGGCAGGAGACCATACTGTGGAGTCGCACTTACCGGACGCCATTCTGATGATGGCAGAAACATTTTTATTCCCACTTCCCTTAAGGCCGGAATACTTTCCTTCAAAATATGTATCAACATAATCCCCATCAGTGCCGCTACCACAAAAGTAATCACATATACCAAGACTTTACAAAATGTATTCGCTATTTTTCTGTACATAACAAAGTCCTTTCTTACATACTTTGGTATACCGAGAACCTGCCACCTGCAACTTCTCTTGCATACATTAGTAAAAAAAGGATGTATCTATGCGACACACCCTTTTTCCTATTTTTCTATTTCATTGGAATGAATCCCATATCTTCTACAGTCTTTTGTCCTGTCTCTCCAAGGATAACATCCAGGAATGCCTGCTGAACATCTGTCGGATCCCCTGAACCAACGATCAAAAGTGGTCTCTGGATAATGTAAGAACCATCAATGATATTTTCTTTTGTCGGCTCTACACCATTTACCTTCAGAGTAACTACTTTACCGGCGTTCTGATTTGCAACACCAAATGATGCATATCCGATTGCATATTTGTTATCAATGATATCCTGTACCAGTTCTCCCATAGAAGATGCCTGAATTGCTTCGCTGGATACTTCTGTATCACCCATGATGTTCTTCTGGAATACTTCATGTGCCCCACCATTGATATCACGTGTGATCACTACAACCTTTTCATCAGGAAGAGAAGGATCAAGATCCTTCCATGTTGCATATTTACCTGAGAATAATGAAACGATCTGTTCTGTTGAAAGATCGTCCAGAACACCTGTTACAGGGTTTTCAGGATTAACAGCGATTGTTAATGCATCAATACCTACCTGATATTCTTTTTCGTCTTTAATTGCTTCTTTTTCCTCATCTTTTACACTTCTTGCCACCATACCAAATGTAGAAGTTCCATCGATGACTGCTTTTGTTCCCTGTCCGGATCCACCTGCTGATACATAGATTGCAATGTCTTCTTTTGGAAGTGATGAATTATATGCATCCCATGTTCCATATGTGTCAAAGAAATCTGTCGCAATCGATGTAATAACCGGTGCTAATGTAGATGATCCGTTAAATAAGATCTGGTTACTCTCTGTTTTCTTCTCTGTGCTCTCTGTCTTCTTTGTATCCCCAGAGTCAGAAGATGCCTTTTTGTCTGATCCACATCCTACAGCCATTGATGCAACCATGGCTGCCGCAAGAAGGACAGACATCAATTTCTTTTTCATAGATTTTGTTCCTCCTATAAATATATTTTATCTATAATTTATATTATAGACTTGAATAAATTTTTTTCAAATCGAAAATACCTATAAGCGCATTTGTTTATAGGTATTTTCAATATGTTTATATGAATTTTTTATTATCCTGGAATTTTGTCTTACTCTTTCACTCCTGCCTTAAATCGCATCCAACGCATTAGAGATATCCGCGATCAGATCCTCTTTATCTTCCAGGCCAAGACTGATACGGATCAGTTCAGCCGGTACTCCTGCCTCTTTTAACTGTTCATCCGTCATCTGTCTGTGTGTAGACGTTGCCGGATTCAGGCAACAGGTTCTTGCATCTGCTACATGCGTCTCGATCGCACCAAGCTTTAATGTCTTCATGAATGTAGACGCAGCTTCCCTTCCACCTTTTAATCCGAACGATACAACACCGCATCCTCCGTTTGGAAGATATTTCTGTGCTCTTTCATAATATTTATCAGACGGAAGTCCGGAATAGTTCACATATGCTACCTTTGGATGTGCTTCCAGGAATTCCGCAACTGCCTGCCCATTCTCTACGTGCTTCGGCATACGCACATGCAGTGACTCCAGGCCAAGATTCAGGATGAATGCATTCTGCGGTGACTGGATCGATCCGAAGTCACGCATCAGCTGTGCTGTACATTTGGTAATGAATGCACCTTCTTTACCGAATTTCTCTGCATATGTAATTCCATGATAGCTTTCATCCGGTGTGCAAAGTCCCGGATATTTATCTGCGTGTGCCATCCAGTCAAACTTTCCGCTGTCTACGATTGCTCCGCCAAGTGCCGCTCCGTGTCCGTCCATATATTTTGTAGTCGAATGAGTTACGATATCTGCTCCCCATTCAAACGGCCTGCAGTTGACCGGTGTCGGGAATGTGTTATCTACGATAAGCGGCACACCATGTGCATGTGCCACTTTGGCAAATAATTCGATATCCAGTACGGTCAGTGCCGGATTCGCAATCGTCTCTCCGAACATTACTTTCGTATTTGGCTTAAATGCTGCATTTAACTCTTCTTCTGTTGCATCCGGTGAAACAAATGTTACATCAATTCCCATCTTTCTCATCGTTACATCGATCAGGTTAAATGTTCCACCGTAAATGGATGAAGATGCTACAATGTGATCTCCACATTCACAGATATTGAACAGTGCGAAGAAGTTGGCTGCCTGTCCGGATGAAGTCAGCATCGCTGCCGTTCCGCCTTCCATCTCTGCGATCTTGGCTGCTACTGTATCATTTGTCGGGTTCTGAAGTCTGGAATAAAAATATCCTGACGCTTCCAGGTCAAATAATTTTCCCATATCTTCACTGGTTGCATATTTGAATGTTGTTGACTGCACGATCGGGATCTGTCTTGGTTCTCCGTTCCCCGGAGTATATCCGCCCTGTACACATTTGGTTCCTATCTTGTATTCACTCATGAATTTTCCTCCTTCATGCATGTTTTTCATGCACTCGCTAAAGCATACTTTTTTAGTATACTTTAGCACTATAAGGAGGGTTTTTCAATAAAGGATTGTAAGATTCTAATTTATCGTCTTCTCAAATTTATCATCCTCCGGTTGTCGCAGTAATTGTCACTTCTTTTTCTGATTTATTATCTGCTTTTGCTGCTGATACTCTATGCCTGTTCCAACTCCGACAATTCTTTCTCCTTCAGATCAAGGTAGTTTTTCCATGCTTCAGAATCAATAAAAGGATTTTCCCCTGGATGCTCTGTCATATATTTTCTCTTATTTAACAAATCCACATTCACTGTATGATTTCCCATAAAGATATCTACCTTCTGCTCTCTTACACTTGCAAGCGAGTGATGATATTGTTTTCTTGCTTCTAAAGTCTCATCGCCAATCTCTCTCAGATACTCTTCTTGCAATGTATTAAATCCAAAGCCTCCATAATATCCTACACGTTTCTTTTCTGCTCCATCCGTCACATCAAAAAAACAGGCAATACATCCCTGAGTATGACCCGGAACCAGATGAAATTCTATCTCCGTATTTCCAAATGTCAGAACATCTCCTTCTTTGATTGATACGTCTATGTCAAATAACTTCTCCGTACAATTTCCACTCTCCTGGATCATCGCAAGTTCCGGATTCTCTTGAAACATCTTTACGTCTGGTTCTCCCATATATATCTTTGTATCAAACATTCTCTTAAAAAAATTAACTGCCCCAAAATGGTCTACATGTCCATGCGATAAAATCATCCATTTTACATCAGCCGGATTGAGTCCCATCTCCCAGATCGACTGGATCAGCATTGCAGTGGCACCACAGTTACCTGCATCAAACATAAGAAGTCCTTTTCCTGTATCTACAATATGTACACATACCCAGCTATCACCTACATAATAAAGATTTCCATAAATCTGAAATGGCTTCACATATCTGTTTTCCTGTTCAAACCAAAATCTTCCCGTTCTTTTCTCAGATAGTACTCTTTGGTTATTTAAATATTGCCCGTAATCTGTTTTTATTGACACGTCTCTTTCCTCCATATTTTCACTTATCTCTGTCAAATTGTTTTCATATTATTTTCGTTTCATATTCTATCAAAAAAACTGTAAAATCGTGGGGTATTTTACAGTTTTTAAACGGCTTCTTATAACGCACAACTGGAAGTATAAGAACTCTTATACTTCCGTGTGATACTATATATTAACTTTAAAAGAGGAATGCCAAAGAACTGGCTGTTACTACTGCAATCAGTATAATAAGTAATGGTCCACCTATCTTAACAAAATCAGAGAATTTGTATCCCGCCGGTAAAATCTGCATATTAACGGCTGTTCCGTAAGAAGTTGCAATTGCAAGATTTGAACAAGCTGCAATCACAATTACCCATGGAAGCGGACTGATTCCAAGAGATAATGCCATAGCAATACAGATTGGACTTAACATAGCTGCTGTTGCATTATTGGACATGAAGTTAGTAAGTACACTTGTAAGTACTGCAATTACAATTGTCAGAACTACTACGGATGCGTTCTTTCCACCAAACAGGTTCAATACTGCATTTGCAATAAGTGCTCCACCGCCAGATACATCAAGACCTGTTCCAAGTCCACCGATACCACCGATTGTGATCAGTACATCCCAAGGAAGTTCAGAATATGCTTTTTTTACAGGAAGACATTTTGTTCCAAGTACAATGGCTGCACCAAGCATTCCGATTACACCGATATTAAAATGATTCTTAAATGGTTCAAATCCACTTACCACAAAAAGGAAGATGCAAAGAAGCATTGTAAATGCTGCGATATTACCTTTTCTTTTTGTCACTGCATCATCTTCATTTTTTTCTTCAACAACAGGTGCATCTGCATACATATTTCCAACATTGAAGTCCGGACTTTCCGGTTTTAACACCTTGGTCAACAATGTATATCCGATTGTTCCCCAGAAAATAATCTGTACGATTGCTGCTGGGAGCATGATCTTTGTCGTGTCAAACATTCCAAGACCTTCTTTGTATCCATCATATCCCTGAAGAACTGCATTTGCTGCAAGCTGAGATGTGGATCCAACCAGTGTACATGCACCACCGATGATGGCCGCAGTACCTGCCGGGAAGATTACCATCTTAGAACGGATACGTCCATTAGAACCAGCAGCAACAACGGCAATCAGCGGCATCCAGATAGCAACTGTTCCATTGTTGCTCATAAATGCTGACATCAGACAGCACACCGCACTCACTGTTACAATAAATCTTCTCTCTGTCTTAGCCAGAAAGGAATTACCGATCTTTTCACCGATTCTCTGTGCAACTCCTGTTTCAAAAAGAGCAGCACTTACAATACACATACCTACTACCATTGCCCATCCAGGAGCACTAAATCCGGCATATACTGCTGAAAGATCCATCTCCGGGATCAAAATTCCCATTGCTACGGAACTTCCCATTGCTACAACACTCATTGGCAATTTGTTCCACATAAATAATACAATTGTAATCGCCGCAATTATAATTGCAATAATACTTGAACTCATAATTTTTTCTCCATTTCCCCACGTATTTTATCTTCTCTTATAGCTCTTTTATTTACACTTCAGCCCACTCCGCATCTTTCCATTTTTCATGATCATATACAGACTTATCTGCTACAAATGGCCACTTTTTACCTTCTGCTACTGCCAGGCATCCTTTTACACACATCTGAGCCATCTTGATAACGGCTTCTCTGGTCTGTGCAGCAGAATGAGGACTCACAATCAGATTCGGGCAATTCAACAATGGATCGTCTGTCTTTGGTGGTTCACTACAAAATACATCCGTCCCTGCACCAGCAATCTCACCCGCTTTTAATGCCTCTACCAAATCTGTTTCATTGATAATTCCGCCACGGCTGCAGTTAATAATAAGCGCTGTCTTCTTCATCTCTGTGAGCTGCTTTTTGCTGATCATATTCTTTGTCTCATCTGTCAGAGGGACATGAATCGATACCACATCACTGACTTTCAGCAAATCTTCATAATTTTCATAGTATACAGCTCCATAACCTTCTACCTGTTCTTTTGAAAGGAACGGATCGTAAGCTGCCACTTTCATTCCACATCCTTCACAAATTTTTGCTGTCTCACGTCCGATTGCACCAAGTCCAAGGATTCCAATCGTCTTTCCTTCCAATTCAAATGCTTTCTTGGCTCCACGGATTTCCCAATTTCCTTTACACATTTCCTGCTGCGCTTCTACAAGGTTCTTAGAAAGTGCAAACATCATTGCTACTGCATGCTCTGCAACACTTCTATTATTTGCTCCTGGTGTGATGACTACCGGAATTCCATGTGCAGTTGCTGTTTTTACATCCACAGAATCATATCCAACACCGGTACGTCCGATTACTTTCAGATTCGGACTATTCTCAATTGCATGTCCATCGCATTTTGCAATTCTTACGATCAGTGCATCTGCATCTTTCATCTCATCCAGATAATTATTTGGATCCTGATTGTCTGCCACATAGACATCAGCTACTCCGTCCAGCATCTGAAGACCTTCCGGGCATACTGCCTGTGTCATTACAAATTTCATGTTCATTTCCTCCATTTTATATACGGTACATGATAATTAGTTCATGCCCTTTGCTTTATTTTCTTCCAGTACTTTTGCTAATGCTTCTACACCTTCGTCACACAGATAGTTGAATGGTCTGCGGCAGTCTCCGACCGGATATCCAAGCATCTTAACGGCTTTTTTTACTACGGTGTTCGGATTACCGTATTTGAAAACTGCACGGAAGCTTGCAATGGATTCCTGAGCTGCTTCTGCTTCTTCCATTTTTCCTTCTTTGAAAAGATCATAAATAGAAGATAATACATGTGGATACACATTAGAGCATCCTGCGATTCCACCGAATCCACCTTCCTTCAGAGACGGAAGAATCAGAGAATCGTTTCCTGATAATACATAGAAGTCTTTCTCAAGATCCTGTGTCTGATGAATATATGCTTTTAAGTTCTCCCAGTCTCCACTTGAGTCTTTTGCTCCAACAATGATGTCTACATCTTTTGCAAGTTTTGCAACAGTTTCCGGAAGAAGCTTATTTCCTGTACGTGCCGGAATATTGTAAAGCACAATCGGAGTATCTACATGTTTTGCCACTTCTACATAGTGATCATATAATTCTTTCTGAGATGCTACAGCAAAGCTAGGTGTAATGATTGACAGAACATCTGCTCCAAGTTCTTCTGCTTTTTTACTCATTCGGATAGTATCAGCTGTTGAGATACATCCGGAACCAGCATATACAGGAACTCTTCCTTTTACCTGATCGATGGTTGTCTCCAAAACCTCAACCTTCTCAGTCTCACTTAAGATGTAACCCTCGCCATTGGTTCCAAACGGGAAAATCCCATGTACTCCACCAGCAATCAAACGTTCGATCTGGTTACGGAGTTCCTCTGTGTTGATACTCTCATCTTCTTTCATAGGTGTTAAAATAGGTGTGATAATTCCTTTCAGTTCTACTTTTTTCATGATAATAAATTCTCCTTTCAGTTCTTTCATTTATGATTCTTTTCTTATTACTTTTTCTGCAATAATACACATAACATCCTCAGTTCCGAATCCCCCGGATTTTGAAATAACCTGTACCGTATGATCATGACATGTAATATTTGATGCCACTATTCCTTGTTCTATCTCGCACAAAGGTTCTATCTGTGTACAGCCAATTTTCTTCATATATCCCATCAGGGTGTCTCCGCCTGTCATAAGAATTGTGACATCTATATTGCTTTTTAGAATTTCATCTACAATACATCCATGCGAATCCGAAATCCTAAATCTTACAGATGCTTTTGGAATCTTGTGTTTCTCTAAAAACATTTCTTTTTTATCATCTTGATCAAATGTATCGACAATCAGTTTTTTCCTTGTCTCGCACAATTTCACAAGCCATTCCGTGAATTCTTTTCCCTGTCTGCTCTGATAATATTCCGGCATCAGTTTCTGTTCCATAGTTAGATGGATTCTTTCAAATCCTCCTGTTTTTTCTGCATATTCAACCTGTTTTTCCGTAATTTTATTCAGACTTCCACAGGCAACATACAAGGCTTTTGTCTGTCTGAACATCTGTCCGTCCTTTTTTTCAAAAGGAAGTTTCCAAACCAGTCTGGCCGCAAGTCCGGCACATCCGGCAATGAATTTCAAGCATTTTTTTTCCTGAAGTTCTTCTAACCGTTTATCTATATCTTCTGTTGTAACCGTATCGCACACAATAATACTTGAATCCTCTTTCCGGCTTTCCGGTATTTTTTCTCCTGACTGAACACATCTGACTGTAATACAACTCTGTTCATTTATAATATCCGGAATATAAGATCTTTTAACCGGCTCAAATGGATCTTTTCCAAACACACTGTTTTCCAACAACTCCCCATCTATGTAATGCATTCCATTCTTAGTAATTCTATGGATTTCAGGATATCCCGGCATAAAAAACAGATTTTCCTCTCCAGCTGCATCCGCTACAGCCTTTAATTCTGCCCCGATGTTACCCCTAAGCGCTGAATCTGTCTTTTTGAAAATAATCTCAATTCCTTTTGAAATGGCCCATTTTGTAATATTCAAGACTTCCAGATATGCCTCTTCCTTTGTTAGCGGTCTTGATTCACTGTCAATCACAAGCACCTCTGTATCTGGATTAATTTCATTATCCTCTATCCTTGTTTTTGTAAAAACCTGTGTACAAATTCCATATTTTTTAAATTGAATTCCTGTATCCAAAGCTCCGGTAAAATCATCTGCTATGATCAGCAATTTTACCATATTATTTTCCTCCCTTGCTTTTACCTGTTTTCTGCAAGACGGATTGCATAATCTATGGAATTCACAAGACTGATCTGATTGCATTCTCCTGTTCCAGCAAGATCAAATCCAGTTCCGTGATCTACGGATACCCTGATAATTGGAATTCCAAGTGTTACATTGATTCCCGATACTGCATCCCACTTTTTTAAATCTTTGTTATATTTAAAGCCTTCTACCTTTAACGGAATATGTCCCTGGTCATGATACATTGCAACAACAATATCGTACCAGCCGCCAATTGCTTTCGAAAAAATAGAATCTGGTGGTGTTGGCTTTTTCTCTGGAATATTAATTCCTTCTTCCATTGCTTCATTAATTGCCGGCTGAATTTCCTCAATTTCTTCAACACCGAACATTCCATTCTCACCACAGTGAGGATTTAATCCTGCGACTCCGATTTTTGGTTCTTGAATTCCTATTGCCTTACATGCATTATTAGCAATTCTGATACATTCAAGCACTCTTTCTTTCTTTACTTTGTCACAGGCCTGTCTTAACGACACATGTGTAGATACATGCACAACTCTTAAGTCATCATGTGCAAGCATCATTGTATATTTATTTGTATGTGTATAGTCTGCATAGATTTCTGTATGTCCTGAATAATGATGTCCCGCCATGTTAATTGCTTCTTTGCAGATTGCATTTGTAACAGTTGCATCAATTTCATTTTTCATTGCAAGATCAATTACTTTCACAACATATTGAAAAGCTGCTTCCCCGCACATTTTTGATACTTTTCCGTACATATGCTTTTCCATGTCGACCAATTTCATGTCATATACATCAATTGTTCCAAATTCGAAGATAGCCTCTTTTACATCCTGTACTGCATGGATTTTGATTTCATTTTCTTTACCAAGAATTTTCACCGCTTTTTCCATGCAGTTCGCATCACCGATAATAATCGGTCTGCATCTTTCATAAACAGACGAATCTGCAAGTGCTTTTACAGATATTTCCGATCCGTTTCCGGCAGGATCACCCATTGTAATTCCAATAATTGGTTTCTTTGCCATTGTCTTCTTCCTCCATCCTCTGATTATTTCAATACTTTCAGATATATCTCACGAATATCATCCAGTGATAATTCTTTCATATTATTAACAAGAAGTCTTTTCTGGTCACTTCCTGCCTGTACCAAAAAGTCCAGATCTTCCATCTTTACTCCAAACTCTGTCAAGTCTGTCGGAATATTTGTTACTTTTACAATATCTGCAATCTGCCCGATCATGTAATCAGCTTTTTCATCTACACTCTTTGTTGCAAATTCCGGGAATACTCCATCGCATAATACAGCAAGTCTTTCCTTACATGCATCTTTGTTAAATTCCATTACATGTGCAAATAAGATTGCATTTGACACACCATGTGCAATATGATATTTACCACCCAGAGGATAAGATAATGCATGTACAGCCGTTGTTCCACTTCCTGTAATTGCTACACCTCCGTAAAATGCTCCAAGCATCATATTGTTCTTTGCTTCCATGTTATCCGCATCACCATAAGCTTCCCTGATGTTATGGAAGATCAGTTTTGCACCTGCCATTGCATAGCTGTCAGAAAATGGTGTTGCTTTTTTTGATGTAAAACATTCCACTACATGAGCCAGTGCGTCCACTCCAGTTGCCGCAATAATAGCTTTTGGAAGCTTTCTGATCATCTGAGAATCCAAGAATACATAATCCGGAATCATATTATCATTTACAATTCCTTTCTTTGACTGTTCTTCCGGAATTGCTACAATTGCATTGCAGGTTGCTTCAGATCCTGTTCCGCATGTAGTTGGAATCATTAATGTCTTAATCTGTTTCTCTGCAATTGCCGGATCTTTTAAAAGATCTTTCACTGTATAAGAAGCTCCTTTTAATACGCTACAGAGCTTTGCGGCATCCATGACACTTCCACCGCCAATTGCAATAATGAAATCTCCTTCATACTGAGCAGCTTCATCCATAACTCTTTCTACATCCTGATATGCAGGTTCCGGTGTCAAATCATCAAAAATTTTATACTCTGCTGCTGTTTCATCAAGAATCTTTGTCAACCCATCTAAAAGTCCTGTTGATCTTATGCCTTTATCAGTAAAAACCATTATCTTCTTTGCATGTTCTTTTTCTATAATAGCTGGTACATTTTCAATACAACCTTCACCTCCGCAAGTATATGATGGAATTTTAATCTGATAACTCATTTCTTAGTCCTCCCGTTTTATTTTGAAACTTTTCTTTTCTTATTTGTTGTCTTCTCGTTTATAATACATGCTTTTTCATTGTTTTTCCATTTGATTTTTTCATTTTTCCGTTTTATTCTGAAACATCATTATTTATTTTTGTTGCATTTTAAAACATTTCGTATTATTCTGTTAATTATAAGCACAAACTATACAGGAGGATTCTTTTTATGCAGAAAACAAAGATTTTGGCCGTTGCACCATATGAAGGACTGGCCGATGCAATCTCCACAATTGCTCAGACACGTGATGATATAAAAATGACTGTCCAGATTGGAGACCTGAATACAGGAAAACAGATTGCAATGGAACTGGCTCATAATAATTATGATGTGATCATCTCACGAGGCGGCACAGCAGAACTTATAAGATCAACTGTTGAACTTCCGGTCATAGATATTCCAATTTCTGTCTATGATGTTCTGAGAACAATTAAATTGGCTGAAAATTATTCCGGTAAATTTGTTATCGCAGGCTTTTCATCTATAACAAACTGTTCTCGAATTCTCTGCGATCTGTTACAATATGACATTGACATATTTACTTTTACAAGCGAAACCGATATTCTTCCGACACTTCGCAAAGCATATGAAAACGGCTGTACACTCGCACTATGTGATATGGCCGGTTCTAAAGCCGCCCAGACACTTGGAATGAATTCTCTTTTCATCTCATCCGGTACCGAAAGTATTAATGCTGCAATCGATGAAGCGGTAAAGTTAGTACGTTCTTCTCAACATGTCCATAAGCAAAAAGACCTGTTTCAGGCACTTCTTTCTGATGAAGAAAGAGAATTCATGATTTATGATCCTGCAGGTAATTTATGGTTTTCCAGTCTTACAGATAACGATCGTAATATTGCCCTGATGAATCTGATAAATACATATCTTAAAGCATTTCTTAAAGTTCCGGATCAGACTGTCACCCGACAGATCCGCGATAAAATATATGTCCTGACCAACCGGCATTTGATATATGAAAATCAAAAATATACCGCGATTACCATCCGGCAGCAGATGGCTTTATTTTCTGACGATTCATCCGAGGTTACTATTTATAACCGACTTGACCATACTTCACAGGAATATTCCAATGAATATAGCAGTTCACATCATGTTGGTAATACTGCCACTCTCATACAGGAATATTCGAAAAATACTTTCCCTGTATTAATTATTGGCGAGACCGGAACGGGAAAGGATAAGATTGCCAGACAATTGTATGAAAACAGTCCCAATAATACAGCTCCGCTGTATATCATTAACTGTGAATTGATCGGCGAGAGAAAATGGAATACACTCCTTAATAGCATAGAATCTCCTTTTGCTGCCACAAATGCGACCTTCTATATAAAAAGTCTGGCTTCTCTTTCAAAAACTCAACTGGATAACCTGTTTTCCTATATAGACAATTCAAGGCTTTCAAAAAGAAACCGCCTGATTTTTTCTATAACGCTTGGAAATGTTTCCCAAGAGCAGGACGTTCTGTGTCGTTCTTATCTTGAAAACAGGCTAAGTTGTCTTACCTTACGACTTCCTCCTTTGCGAGAACGCATCAATGACCTTTCAAGCATTACAGCTCTTTATATTCATCGGATGAATATCACTATCGGAAAACAGATTATTGGGTTTGAAGCAGAAGCCATGGATCTTATGAATTCTTTTCCGTGGCCCGGAAACCTTGATCAGCTTCATCATGTTATTAAAGAATTGGTTGTTATCACCCAGACACCTTATATCACTTACGCTGACACAAAGGCTATTCTTGATGCCGAACCGGCAATATCCTGCAATGACCCACAGACCACACTGAATCTGTCCGCCACACTAGATGAAATGAACTATCAAATCATACAATGGGTCCTTGCCGAAGAACATGGAAATAAAGAAAAAACCGCCAAACGTCTTGGCATAAGCAGAAGCACTCTATGGAGAATGTTGAAAAAATAAAAAAAGAATCACAAACGGAAGAGGATGAAGGAATATGCCCCTCGTCTAATTGACTGGAAACATATTACTTCATCCTCTTCCACCTGTGATTCTTTTTATTTCATATTCATATTATTTACTCGATCGCATCCGTCTCAATCACAAATTTCACATTACCATCCATCGCTTTATCCTTACCGCTGAATGTATTGTATTTGCAATCTTCTGATGTCAGCACATCGATTCTGTCGATTACATCACCAAGTTCATCTTCTACTGTGCTCTTTAACTTGCTGGTTCCTTCTTTGTCAAATTTTGCCATGCCTTCTGCAAGTTCTTTTGCCCCTGACTGAAGTTCGGAAGCTCCGCTTCTGAGCGCACTGCTGTTGGCTGCAAGTGTTGCAGATCCGGAAGACATTTGGCTTCCCAATGTATTCAGTCCGCTTGCCAACTGATTCGTTCCACTCTGAAGTGTATTGACACCGGCTACTAATGTCGGACTGTTGGATTTCAGTTTATTTGCACCGCTTACCAGGGAATCATTGTATCCGCTTAACTGAGCGAATCCTTTGTTCAGTGCCGTGATTCCCTGAATTGCTGTCGGGAATTGAGCGGATGTCGCATGATTCAATACAGCCAGATTGCTGTGCAGTGTTCCGATTGCACTGTTCAGTCCCTGCATACCTGCATTTAACTGGTCTACACTTCCTGTTAATGTACTTAACTGTCCTGCCTGTGCAAGAACACCTTCCGCATCTTCGATACTCTTCAACTGCTTCTGTAATTCCGGAAGTGCTGCTGCCAGCTCTCCCGAAGACTTCTTCAAAGTATCTGCATTCGTCATGATCGTTGCTGCACCTGCTTTTAAGGAATCTACATCTATTGTCGGCATCTTTGACGTATCAATGCCTGATAACTCCTTGAGATTCTGTACGGAATCTGTAGAAGCTTTTGCGTTCTTCAGTGCACTTATAGAACTCTGTAATTGCTTTGCTTCCTCGGAATTCTTATCTGAGATTCCTGCATACTTCGCTTCCAGTGCGCTTATAGATGCAGCGATCGCATCAGAACTGTTCTTTGCTGTTGTCTTAGCTGTTGCAATTGTCTGATTGTCAGATGCAACTACATCATTGATATTCTTACATGCATTCTCTAATGCTGTCTGCGCTACATTAATATTTGCCAGAGCTTCCTGCATACCATTTAATGTCTGGGCAATTGTTGTAAGCGGTGCCTCGATGCCATTTGCCAGTGTTCCGCTTAATGTCTTAGTCTCTGCCATCAATGTATTGCCGGTTGTTACCATAGCATTTACCTGAGACATCAGACCCTCTACTTCTTTCGTTCCGAGTGCTGCTTTCATCTGTGCTGTTCCTGCTGCCAGAGCCTGGGATGCTGCCTGAAGGTCTTCTGTCGTTGCACCCTTACCATCTGTTGCGGCTTCAAGCTGTGAGATAGCGCTTTGTACCTGCTTCAGTCCCGCACTAAGCTGTGTCAGCTGTGAAGCTCCTGCTGCCAGCTGTTTTTCACCGTCTACGTAACTACTTACACCATCTGCCAGCGTATTCACTCCGTCCGTATAATCCTGTACCCCTTTGACAACTTTATTCACACCATTCACATACTCTGTAACGCTGCCGCTTAACTCTCCGTTAGAACCAAGATATTTCTGGATACCTGCATTCAATGTATCTACACCATCTGTATAGCTGTTCACACCATCTGCCAGTGTTCCTGCACCATCTGCCAGTGTATCGGAACCACTGACTAACTGAAGTGCCGCATCTTCCAGATCATCCAGCGCTGTCTGCAGATCATCTACATCTGCAATGTTATCCATATTCATATCATCCAACAGATCAGATAATGCAACAGTATAAGTAGAAGACATTGTAAAATCTGTTACATCTGCTTCAATACTTAAGCTTTCCGGAATCGTAACTTTGTCACTTTCTTCACTGCTTAAGTTCAGGCTGTCTTTTAATCCCGGCATTCCGAATCCGACTACGATATTCTTATTACCATCAGAAATGATCTTGCCGTTATCAATTGTTACATTACTGAATGTCTCATTCGGAAGTATCATTCCCGTCATCATCACGAACGGTGTATATACTTCTGTATCTTTTCCGTCCAACGATACATTCTGCTTTTCATTATTCTTATAATCAACGGTAATTTTCAAATGTCCGCTCTTACCCTTTAACTCAGACGGCTTCATCTGTTTTCCGTCCAGATAATAGTTCAGTTTTACTGATACCGGAAGTTTCTTATCTGTCGTTCCCTGATAATAGATGTCCTCACCGTCTGTAGCCCAGGTCAGTTTATCTCCGTCTGACGTATATTTTTCATCACCTTTTACATTCTTGATATCGCTCAGTGTGCTCTCGTCTTCCAGATCTCCGGATACACTTCCTGAATTCTTAAGCCAGTTGGATACCGTTACTTTATCTGTCTTGCCGCTTGCTTTGGCATTCACATATACCGTCTCTTCTTTATATACCTCGCTGTTTGAAGTTCCATTTGCCGCGAAAGCCGGTGTTACACCCATCATCACTGACATCCCGACTGCTACAGATGCTGCAACTTTTCTTTTCATTTTCCTATTCTTATTCATAATTCCTGCTTCCTTTCTTAATTATGATGGATTGTTAATAACAGGTTACTTTGCTTCATTTGTCTGTGCTTTTGCCTTTTTCCCAAGAAATCCGATGGATGTCTTACAGATTAATTTGTCAAATATCATAAACATTGCCGGCAATACCAGAAGAACTACGATCATACTGATAATTGCTCCTCTTGCAAGCAATGTACAGATTGAACCGATCATCTCAACCTGTGAGTAGCAGGCAACTCCAAATGTTGCTGCAAAGAAACTAAGTCCGCTGCTGATAATGGACGGCATGCTTGTTTTATGCGCAATGCTGATTGCTTCCATCTTATCTTTTCCAAGGCTTCGTTCTTTTTGATATCTCGTTGTCATCAGGATCGCATAGTCAACCGTTGCACCTAACTGAATGGCACCGATCACGATACTTGCCACAAACGGAAGGCTGATTCCCTGATAATACGGGATCGCCATATTGATCATAATTGCAAATTCGATAACTGCCACCAGAATAACCGGCAGTGAAATCGATTTGAAAATAATCAGAATGATCACAAATATCGCTGCGATAGAGATAATATTAACATTAACAAGATCGACATCCGTGACATCCTGCAGATCTTTCATCAGAGGCGCTTCTCCGATGACCATTCCCGTCTTATCATATGATTTTACAATCTTATCAATCTTTTTAATCTGTGTATTGACCTGATCCGTTGCAGATTCGTATTCTGTGCTTACAAATGCCAGTTCATAATCTTTACTCTGCAGCATCTTCCGGACATCCTTCGGAATTATAGAATCCGGTACACTAGGCCCGATAAGTGAACTCATACTGATGGTCCATTTCACGCCTTTTACTTTATCGACCTTATTCAGCATCTGCTGTTTTTCTTTTGCATCCATGTTCTTATCCATCATGATAATATGCATGTTGCTTGCCCCAAAGTCATCCTTTACTTTTGCAATTGATACATTACTGTTCAATGTTGCCGGAAGTGAATCTGCAATATTGTAGTAAATCTTTGTATGGTTATTTCCATAAATTGCCGGAAGTAAAAGTATAAGGAATGCCGCGATCCATACTTTATAGTGCTTTGTGATAAAGGCTGATGGACGATCCATATTACTTAACAGCAATTTGTGTCTTGTCTTCTCGATTGGTTTATCAAATACAAGGATCAGTGCCGGCAGGATCGTTACACAACAGATAACGCCGATCACAACTCCTTTTGCCATTACGATACCAAGATCACGTCCGAGTGCGAATGTCATAACACAAAGTGCGATGAATCCGGCCACAGTAGTTACGGAACTTCCGACAACCGACTTAAATGTATTGGCGATCGCATGCCCCATAGCTCTGTCTTTCTCACCCGGGAATCTCTTCTTATTCTCTTCATAACTATTCAGAAGGAAGATGGAATAATCCATCGTTACGCCAAGTTGTAATACTGCTGTCAGTGCCTGCGTAATATAAGACGTTTCACCGAATATAATATTACTTCCCAGGTTGTATAAAATCGCAAGCCCTATACTTAGTAGGAATAAAAACGGAACTACAAATGATCCCGATGTAATCTCCAGTACAACCAGGCTTAACAGTGCCGCAATCACTACATAGATCGGAAGTTCTTTCATTGCGATATTCTTAATATCTGTAACGATACCCGTCATACCACTGATAAAGCACTGCTTATTTGCGATCTTACGAAGCTGTGTCAGTGCCTCCATGGAATTATCAGATGATGTCGTATCATCAAATAATACCAGCATCATCGTTGCATCTCCATTGATAAATGCTTTTCTTATATCTTTTGGAATCATCTCTGTCGGAAGACTGATATCTGCCACATCGTCATACCAGAGTACATCCTGGACGTGCGGCACTTTTTCAAATTCCTTTTCCAGTTTCTGTACATCCTTCATATCCATATTCTCGACTGCGACCATGGAGAATGCACCCATTCCAAATTCATCTACCAGGATATCCTGTCCTTTTACCGTCTCCAGGTGATCCGGCAGGTAACTCAGCAAGTCATAATTTACTTTTGTTTTTGCGATGCCGATTATTGACGGAACAATTAATAAGACTCCTATAAGCAGCACCAGTATTCTGTGTCGGGCAATCCATTTGCCAACTTTGACCATTCTTTCCATCTCCTCTTATTTTCTTCATGCATTTATTATTATAATCAAAAATGACTAGTAGTCAATATTTTATTTAAATTATTTTTTTATTTCGTTGATAATCTTTATCCATATTAGCGCACACTAAAAAAGAAACAGCACATCCCGTGTTGTTTCTTTTTTGTTTCTATTCTATAATTTATTGCTTCACACATTCCGAGAGAAGCTTAATGTGTTGCTGCCTCTGCATTTCCGGCAACTTTTTCTTTTCGTTTGTCATGCATTGCAAATAATCCGGCTAACAGTGTTCCTGAGATGGAATGCCATGTACAGGATACCGCACAGATAATCGCAGATTCCGGTGTAGATGCAAACTGGGCAGTTGTAGTTGCAAGATTCGTTGCAAGTCCGGCATTCTGCATACCCACTTCGATAGAAATGGTTCTCTTCTTTGACGTATTCATACCAACCAGTTTTCCTGCTCCATATCCAAGCAGATATCCAAGCCCGTTGTGCAGTAATACTGCTACGAAGATCACAACACCTGACTGGAAGAACTTGGCTCCCTGTGAAGATACCACACCGCCGACAACACATGCAAGTCCGAGAACAGCAACTCCCGGCATAACTTTCTGAAGTTCCCGGAATATTTTATTCTTTCCCAACAGATAATTTAATAAAAATCCAACACCAACCGGAAGGATAACAGTCTCAATGATTGATACGAACATCGGAAGTCCCTTGATCGTAATCTGTGTACCGCTTGCCAGTAAAGATACCATGAGTGGTGTCATAACCGGTGAGACCAGTGTGGATACTGTTGTCATTCCTACGGAAAAGGCCACATCTCCGCCACACAGGTAAGACATGATATTGGAAGATACACCTCCCGGGCAGCAGCCTACAAGAATCAGTCCAAGTGCGATTCCATCCGGCAGATTCAATACCTTTGAAAGCGCAAATGCAAGGAATGGCATGATCAGATACTGCGCAACCGCACCAACACAAATGTCAAACGGACGCTGTGCAAGAATCTTAAAGTCTTCCGTTGTAAGTGTCAGTCCCATACTGAACATGATAATACCAATGATAATAGACTGACATGTGAACTTGTTCGATACCATGTCTGTGAACAGTGCCAGATTTACCCAGCCCATCATAGACGGAAGGAAAAATGTAACCACTGCGATTGCGATTACAACAATTGACGTGTAGTCTGATAAAAATTTGCTTGCTTTTTGTAATGCTTTCATTACTCTTCTCCTCCTTTAAGCAATCACTGTCCACCAAAAAAAATCCCTTTCCAGAATATACTCTGAAAAGGGACGAAATCTATCCGCGTTACCACCCTAATTCTGTAGAATCTTTCTACAGCTCTCATTCACGTACCATCATACATGCTCCCTGTAACGGGGGATACCGGCGAGGTTTACTTTGATATTGCTTTCAACCCGCTTCTTAGAGAGGATATCCTTATCTGCTTATTACCTGCTTCCACCAACCGCAGGCTCTCTGTGAAATAACGATAGATACGGCATTGTTCTCATCAACGAATTTCGGTGAACTATATGTGTTTTTTACAAGTCCTTATTATAAACCTGTCATTTCAAATGTCAAGTATAATTTTTCATAATTTTGCATATTTTTTCATCTCATCTTGCAAAATACTCCTTGCCTTCCCGGATTTTTACTCTCCGATCCTTGGAAGATTCCATCTATAATGAGCCGCAAGAAAACGTATCAGCATAACGATCAGTGATGACACCACCATCGCCGGAAGTTCTCCGTAACTTCTGTATATGATCACACATATCCACGCCCCCGCAATGGATGCGCATGCATAAATATGTTTCACAAATATATACGGCGCAACTCCTGCCATCGTATCACGCAAGAGTCCTCCTCCGACTCCCGTCATTGTACCAAGGAAGACCAGCAGAAATGTATTATCGATATAGCCGCAGCTGATACCTTTTGTCACTCCCATCGCCGAAAAGATTCCAAGTCCTACAGAATCCATTGCCAGCATAAGTTTATCATAGACCTCACCAAAACCATCCTGCAGATATTTCCTGCGGAAATATATAATACAGAACACAAGCACCGCAGCAAGTACGGCATAGATCACATATACCGGATGCAGAAGTGCCGATGGCACCTTCCCAAGTATAACATCACGAACCATACCTCCGCCAACTGCCGTTGACACACCAAGCACGATCACTCCGAATATATCCATGCTGCACTCAATTCCAACCATTGCCCCCGATGCTGAGAACGCTACTGTTCCGATCAGTTCGATTGCAAATATAATCCACTCCTGAATATCCATCTTGTTTTCCCCGTCTTGTCTTTTATTTTTTGTAAATTTACTGTCCTGTTCATGCTCTGTCATTCTATTTCCGAAGGTCTTCCAGCATCTCTCTGACCGTCTTCCCATACACCGGATGACGTTTATAAGGTGCAATCTCATGCAAAGGCTCCAGTACAAACGCTCTCTTATGCATCTCCACATGTGGAATGCATAAAGCATCCGTCTCTGCAACCAGATCGTCATAGAATATAATATCCAAATCCAGTGTTCTCGGTCCCCAATGTATGATTCGTTCTCTTCCTGCCTCTTTTTCAATTCGGTTCAGCTCTTTTAATAACTCTTCCGGATATAATAATGTCGAAAGCTTCAGACAACCGTTTAAGAAATCCGGCTGATCCGTCACTCCGTACGGAGGTGTCGTGATAAATGTCGATACCTTCTCCACCTTTGTATTCTTCATCTCATCCAGCGCCTGTACCGCGGCTTCCAAAATGCTTCTGCTATCCCCCATATTCGATCCGAGCGCAATATATGCCGTATGCCATTCACGCTCAATCTCTACACTGACCGTCTTAAGCGGCAGTCCGACCGGTGCCCACGGTTTCTTGATCTCAATCTGCACCTTCTGAAGACCTGCTATACGCACCAGCATCTCCTCTGCCAGTCCTTCCGCAACCTTCTCCAGAAGCTTAAACGTATGACTTTTCAAATACTCTGTGATAAATGCACTTGCTTCTCCATAATGGATAGATGCAGTCAGCTCATCTGTCAGTCCTGCCCGTCTGGTATCCGTATACATAACCGCAGACACCACAAATTTCTGCCCCAGTACATTTTCCTCCGGAAACACACCATGATTGGCAAATACTTCCAGATCTTCTATCTTTATCTTGTCCGGTTTCATCTCATTCCTCACTCTTTCTATACTTCGTGTCCCCGCATGATTGCTTTCGTCATCTGAATGGCTCTCTTATTTTTCTCTACATCATGGACGCGTACGAATGCACATCCCTTCTGTACCCCATATACGGTCGTAACCATCGTACCTTCTTCCCGCTGCGTCACCGGAAGATCCAGCGTCAGTCCGATTACGGATTTTCGTGATGTTCCGAGCAATACCGGATATCCAAGTTCATTTAATATCTCCATCTTATCGATAATCTCCAGGTTCATCTCATAAGTCTTTCCAAATCCGACACCAGGGTCAAGGATGATCTTGTCATCCTCAATGCCTGCTGCTTTTGCAAGTCTTACACATTCTTTCATATCATCCATGAAATCTTTCAGAAAGTCCTGATATTCCGCCTTTTCCCGATTATGCATCAGACAGCATGCAGCCTGATACTTTGCGATCACACTTGCCATCTTCTTGTCATATTTTAATCCCCAGATGTCATTGACAAGATCTGCACCTGCCTGAAGTGCAGCCTCTGCGACATGGCTTTTGTAGGTATCGATCGACACCGGTACATCAAATTCTTTCTTAAGCACTTCAATAATTGGCGTCACTCTTGCAATCTCTTCTTCATCCGTGATCTGGATATGTCCCGGACGCGTAGATTCCCCACCTACGTCAATGATATCTACACCTTCTTCAACCATCTGGTGTGCATGTGCAATTGCCGCATCCATTCCGTTAAACTTTCCTCCATCGGAAAAGGAATCCGGCGTCACATTCAGGATTCCCATAATGTATGTATGATTTGCTGTATCAAAATTCTTTCCACCTATGATCATATTATTATCTCCATATTTTTCTCTTCTTCATTCCAGTTACACTTCTTCTCTGCCATGCAGGAAAGACACATTCTGGAACGTTTATCACTTTCATAGAACAGTTCCTCTATCGGCTTCATATGCTCATGCCGTCTGCGGTGTCCCCTGACTGCCAGACAGATCAGTGCTTTTTCTTCATCCGTAAATGTAAAACCAGTCGGAAGAGAATCCAATATCCGCCTTGCTATTCTCTCTCCTGCGATCTCATGCGGAATCTGCTGTCTGTACTGAAAAGATTTGCCAATATCATGCAGCACCGCCGCTACGTAGATCAGTTCCTTATCGAATCCAAGTCCTTCTTCCAGATTCTTAATGTAAGCAATTCTTGCCACATCCAGAAGATGGTTCATCTGATGACAACAGAATACCCTATCCGTCTCACATTCACAGATACGCTTATAGTATGTCTGATACACTTCATGATTCACCACCGCATTCAGACGGGGCATCCCTTTTTGTCTTTCTGTTACTCTTTTCATCTACATCTGTATCTCTTTCTTTTTATCGTCCAAGCATCCGGAAAAATCTCTCTTCCAGTACCGGATCTGTCTCAAATACACCGCGTCTGGCAATTGTCACAGTCTGGCTTCCCGGCTTCTTGATCCCACGCATTGTCATACACATATGCTCTGCTTCGATCATAACGATAGCCCCTTTCGGCTGCATATACTCCATCAAAGCATCAGCAATCTGTCCGGTAAGCTGTTCCTGAAGCTGCAGTCTTCTTGCGAATACCTCCACGGTACGGGCAAGTTTGCTTAATCCTACAACTTTCCCATCCGGAATATAAGCAATATGTGCTTTCCCATAAAATGGCAGAAGGTGATGCTCACATGTCGAATAGAATGTAATATCTTTCTCTATTACCATCTCATGACTGTCAACGGTAAATGTCTTAGAAAGATGTTTTCCTGCATCCTCATCCATACCTCCATATATCTCTTCATACATTCTTGCGATCCGGTCCGGTGTATCAATCAGTCCTTCCCGGTTCACATCTTCTCCCATTCCTTCCAGGAGCAGCCGCACTGCCTGTTCTATCTTCTCATGATCTATCATATTCTTTCCTTTCTCTGCGGATTCTGTACGCATTCTTCCATACACCGGATTACTTCACTTAGATATGACAATGAACCACATGCGATCACCGCACGTTTCCCACTGTCTTCTGTTGCATAAGTATACGCTTTTGCAACAGCATCTCCAATACTCTTTTCTGCGTACACGCTCATCTGTTCTGTCATACAGTCTCTTACACATTCTGCAAGCTTCTCTGCCGGCAATGTACGTTCCTTATTCGGCAGATCTACCGTATACACCCGCTTTGCTGACGGACACAGAATCTGTATGATCTTCTCATATTCTTTATCTTTAAATACACCCATGATCAGGATAAGTTCCTCTCCCGTAAAATACCGTTCAATGGATGTCCTAAGCTTCTTCGCCGCATCTTCATTATGCGCACCATCTACGATCACAACCGGATCTTCAGACAGACAAGTAAAACGTCCCGCCCATCTCGTTGCATCAAGACCGTCCCTCACTGCTTCTTCCTCAATCTGATATCCCAGCTTCCTGAGGCTTTCAATTACTTCCAGTGCCACAGAAAGATTTTCTCTCTGGCACTCTCCTGCAATGTGATTCTGCATATGCGCATATTTTTTATATGAAAATGTAAGTCCTTTATAATCTTCTTTTTCGATACTCATCTGTTCCGGCTCTGCTTCTGTGTATATACAGTTCAGACTCTCTGCTTTCTTTCGCAGGATCAGTCTGACATTCTCCTGCTGTCTTGCTGACACTACCGTACATCCCGGTTTGATGATCCCGGATTTCGTCTGTGCGATCTCTTCCAGGGTATCTCCGATCACCCCCAGATGATCAACACTGATCGTTGCAAATACTGCGCAAACTGTATTCTTAATTACATTCGTCGCATCTGTCTCTCCGCCGAGACCGGTTTCCAATACAACCAGATCACATTTTTGTTTCTTAAAATACAAAAAAGCCATCGCCGTCTCTACTTCAAACACTGTCGGAACAGGTTCTCCTTTACATACAAGCCGGTCAATTGCTTCTTTTATCTCTTCCATGATCTCTGCAAATTCCGATTCAGAGATCCATTTCCCATCTATCTGTATCTTCTCCAGATAAGAAATGACTGTCGGTGAAACATATCGCCCGGTTTTGTATCCTGCCTTACTTAATATCATTGAAGTGTATGCAAGCACAGATCCTTTTCCATTCGTTCCTGCAATATGTATGAACTTCAGATCATCCTGGGGGTTCCCAAGTTCACGCAACAGACCTCGAATCGTATCTAAGCCAAGTACACTTCCGTATTTCGACATCTCGTCCAAATATACCCTCGCTTCTTTATAGGTCACGTCTTTATTTTCCTTTCATCAAAAAAATAGTGCTGTCAAACAGATATTTCTGCCTAACAGCACTATCATACCACTATTCAATCACACTAACAAGTGATTGCTTATTTAATTTATTAGATATTCAACAGATCACTGAACACCTTCAGTGCACCCTCTGTCTCGTGTGCAAGTACACGTTTGGCAAGTACTTTACCAAGCTGTACACCTTCCTGGTCAAAGCTGTTCACATTCCATACAAATCCCTGGAACATAACTTTATTCTCAAAGTGTGCAAGAAGTGCACCGAGAGATCCCGGATTTACCTGCTCTCCGATAATGATGCTTGATGGACGTCCGCCTTCGAAATTCTTATTACGGTTCTCATCGGATTTACCACATGCAAATGCAACGATCTGGGCAGCTACGTTTGCACAAAGTTTCTGCTGGCTTGTGCTATCCTGGATCACAACATCTGTTGCCATCTGGCTGTTCTTGTATCCAACGAACTGTAACGGCACAATGTCGGTTCCCTGATGCAGTAACTGATAGAAAGAATGCTGTCCATTTGTTCCCGGTTCTCCGAAGATGACCGGACCTGTAGAGTAATCTACCGGTTCACCGAAACGATTTACGGATTTACCGTTAGATTCCATATCTAACTGCTGTAAATGTGCAGGGAAACGGCTCAGCGCCTGAGAGTATGGAAGTACGGCCGTACTTGGATATCCCAATACATTTCTCTCATATACACCGATCAGTGCATCCAGCATAGCAGGGTTCTTGAATACATCTTTATTCTTTGAAAGTACATCTTCTGCTGCAGCACCATCCAGGAACTGTGCGAATACTTCCGGTCCGAATGCCAGAGATAATACCGCACCGCCGACTGCTGATGTAGAAGAATAACGTCCTCCGATATAATCATCCATGAAGAATGCTGCAAGATAATCGTCGCTCTTAGCAAGCGGAGATGTCTCGCTTGTAACAGCGATCATGTGCTTGGAAGCATCCAGTCCTGCGTTCTTAAGTGCATCTTTTACAAATGATTCGTTGGTTAATGTCTCAAGTGTTGTTCCTGATTTTGATACCAGTACAAAAATAGAGTGTGCAACATCGACAGAATTCAGTACGCCTGCAGCATCATCAGGATCTACATTACTGATGAATTTTGCTTCCATCTTGAATGTGTCATTCTTCTTAGCCCAGTTCTCAAGTGCAAGATACATTGCACGAGGTCCGAGGTCACTTCCACCGATACCGATCTGTACAACCGTTGTGAACTTCTCTCCTGCGCCGTTTGTGATCTCTCCTGCATGTACTTTGTTTGCAAAGTCTGCGATTCTTTCCTGCTGTTCTGTATAGAATGCACGCTTGTCCACTCCGTCAGCCTCTACAGCTTCTCCAAGCTGTCCACGTGTCATGTGATGAAGTACCAGACGTTTCTCACCTGTGTTGATCACTTCTCCGTTGTAAAGTGCTTCAAATTTCTCTGCCAGCTGTGCTTCATCTGCTAATTTTGCAAGTGCTGCCAGTATTTTATCGTCAACCTGCTTTGCAGCATAGTTATAAGTAAGTCCTTCTGCCATCGGAACGCTGTAATTCTTTACTCGTTCTGCTCCGCTTTCTCCTGTCATTGCTTCTACAAGATTTACTCGCTCAACTTTTTCAAGTTCTTTGAATGATGCAAGGGTATCTAAGTTGTTCCAGGTAATCATAATATTAGATTCCTCCTTCAAAAAAATAAATATGATCTTTACGGTCATGAGTCAGGCCGTATTTCTCGTTAATTTTAGCACATTTTCAGTATAATAACAATTAAAAAGCAACCAACATATGTTGATTGCTTTTTACCTTTTATATATACCTTCAAAA
>OLRQ01000376.1_pt1 | contig 48662 bp, 34 predicted proteins | sample 1671971 | NCBI WGS metagenome assembly OLRQ01 (sample SAMEA3136631, study PRJEB25190) | human gut metagenome | biome: human gut; feature: human-associated habitat; material: faeces | place: Austria | collected 2013
CGCCGCAGCCTGGTTCGCCTCAGGGCAAGTCCTCCAACAGCGGATGCGGCACGGTGTTCGTCATCGTGGCCGCCGTGTTGCTGGCGCTGCTCCTCGTGGTGGCCCTGGGCGGCGGTGGCTGCTCGGGCGCGAACGTGCCCGCATCTACCGTGGAGCGCACGGCCCTTCCTGCCGGTTCCGTAAACGAGACGGGCTACTTCACCGACGAGGATGGCGACTGGATTCACGATCCGGCGAAGCTCGAGCGCGGTCTGCGCCATTTCTACGAGGAAACGGGCGTGCAGCCCTACGTGTACATCTTGCCGAACGGATCGGTGCGCTCCTACCAGGAGCTGCAGTCCATTGCCCAGGAAAAGTACGACGAGCTGTTCACCGACCAGGCGCATTTCGTCCTTGTGTTTTGCGACGATGGCAACGGGCGCTTCAACGCCGCCTACTGGGCCGGTGCGATGACGGGATCGGTGCTCGACGATGAGGCCATCAACATCTTCAAAGCATACCTCAGCCAGAACTACGACGACATGAGCCTGTCGGAAGAGGAGATCTTCTCCGACGCCTTTGCCGACACGGCCGACCGTATCATGACGGTGACGCCTTCGCCGCTGCCGATCATCGCGGTGTGCGCGGCAGTGATAATAGTGGCCGTCGTCGTGTTCCTCATCGTGCGCAACCGCCGTTTGGCGAAGCAGCGCGAGGCGGAGCGCATGCAGGAGATTCTGAACACGCCGTTGGAGTCGCTGGCCGACGCCGAGCTGGCGGATTTGGAAAAGAAGTACGCGCAGGCAGGCGCTTCGGACGCGCCGCCGGTGCAGCCGACGAAGACGCGGCCCTAGGCGGCGCTGCGGTATTCAACCCGGCCCTCGGGCCAGATAGGAGACTGACATGGGAATCCTCGATCGCTTCACCTCCATCGTGAAGGCGAATATCAACGAGCTTCTGGATAAGGCCGAAGATCCCGAGAAGATGGTCGACCAGTACCTGCGCGAGATGACCGAGTCGCTCGCCGAGGTGCGCGAGGCCACCGCTGGCGTCATGGCCGAGGAGAAGCGCTGCAAGAAGCTCCTCGACGAGAATCGCGAGGAAACGGAGAAGTACGAGGAGCTGGCTCGCAAGGCGCTCGCCGCCGGCAACGAGGCCGACGCCCGCGTGTTCCTCGCGAAGAAGCAGGAGCTGGCGGGGCGCGCCGAGGGCCTTACGGTGGCCTACGAGGGTGCGAAGGCCAACGCCGACAAGATGCGCCAAATGCACGACAAGCTTGTGGCCGACATCGAGGAGCTGAACGCGCGGAAGGCCACCATCAAGGCGAAGGCCGCCGTGGCGAAAACGCAGTCCAAGGTGAACGAGATGACTTCGGCCGGCGATCGTGCCGAGGGTGCCCGCAGCGCTTTTGACCGCATGGAGGCCAAGGCTGACGAGATGCTCGACCGCGCCAATGCCGTGGCTGAGCTGTCCGAGAAGCCGGCCGATCCCACCGAGGAGCTCGCGAAGAAGTACGCCGCCGCCGGCGCCGAAGCCGCCGTCGACGACGACCTGGCCCGCCTGAAGAAGGAGATGGGCCTGGAGTAGGGCTTGCCTTCGCTCCGCAAAGCGTCAGTTCCAAGCAAACATATCTTTCGCACCGACTGAGAGGCGATCCGTGGGTCGCCTCTTTTACATGCTCCATTCCAGAAGGCGGCTGAGGAAGCGGGTGAGTTCGGGGGTTTCGGGGTGGTCGAAGAGGCGGGCGGCGTCGCCGTATTCCAGAAGGCGGCCGTCGTAGAGGAAGGCGACGTGGTCGCAGGCGTGGCGGGCGAAGCCCATCTCGTGGGTGACGATGATGAAGCGCGTGCCGGCTTCGGCGAGGTTGCGCACGACGTCGAGCACTTCCGTGGTGAATTCCGGATCCAGGGCGCTTGTGGGCTCGTCCAGCAGAAGAAGGCGCGGGCGGGCGGCGAGCGCACGGGCGATGGCGACGCGCTGCTTTTGGCCGCCGGACAGCTGGGCTGGCCGCTTGGCCAGGGAGTCTTCCAAACCGAGGCGCGCGAGTAGCTCGCGGGCGCGATCGTCGGCCTCGTCGGAGCTGGCGCCATGAACCATCCGCAAGGGAAGCGCCACGTTTTCCAAAGCGGTCATGTGGTGGAACAGGCCACCGTCTTGAAAGACGAAGCCCAAGGTGGCGCGGTAGGCGCGCAAAGACGCCTCGTCGAAGGAGACGGGGCTGCCGTCTACGGCCATGGTGCCGGACGTGGGCGCCTCCAGGCCGCCGATGATGCGCAGCAGCGTGGATTTCCCGCCGCCGGAGGGGCCGATGATGGCGAGCGCCGATACCTCCTCATCGAAGGTGATGTCGCGCAGGACTTCCACGCCGTCGAAGGACTTGCACAAATGATCGAGGCTAATGAGCATGGCGTGCCTCCCGGGCTATAAGGGCCAAGGCGCCCGGCTGACGCAAATGTTTTGCTGCCCTAGTGCGCATAGTCGAGCCTCTTCTCGAAGTGGTGGCTTACCGCCATGATGGGCAGCGTGAGCACCAGATACAGCGCGCCGAGCAGCAGAAATCCGCCGAAGAAGTTGTAGTTCGTGGCGGTGATCTCGCGCATGGTTTGGGTGAGTTCGATGACGGCGATGACCGACAGCAGCGACGAGTCCTTGATGATGGAGGCCACCTGACCCGTGAGCGCCGGCAGCGTGCGGGCCACCAGCTGCGGTGCCACTACGTAGCGCAAGGTTTGGGCGCGGGTGAAGCCGACGGCTCGGGCCGCTTCCATCTGCCCCGCGTCCAGCGACAGCAGGCTGCCGCGCACGATTTCGGCGATGTAGGCACCCGAGAACAGCGACAGGATGAGAATGCCCGCCAGCACCCGGTTGTCGATGCCCCAGGCCGTACCGATGATGTAGTAGAAGAAGTACACTTGCACGATGAGCGGCGTGCCGCGGATGATTTTCACGTAAAAGTCGCACAGATAGCGCAGCGGCAGGAAGCGCGCGCCCTGGCCCGCGGCCACGAGCACGCCGAGCGCCAGGCTCGCCACGAGCGACGCCGCCGAAATGCCCACGGTCATGCAGAAGCCGTCCCAGATACGCATGCGGTACTGGGCCACGAAATCGAAGTTCAGCGAGATGCCCGCCGCGGCCAGCGATGCCCACACCACGGCGATGACCACTACGCATACGGCCAGGTAGTTCAGCGCCGCCTTCGCCGGGGGCACGGGTACGCCCGCGGCAGCGGTGAAGGGGCGCATCGTCCGATGTGGGCGACGGGGCGTCGGTGAAGTCGTGGAATGAGGCATCGGCCCCGGTCGCCTCCTTAAGCTTCGGAATCGGAAAGAGCGCCCATGGTAAGTGCTCAGGTTTTCTACGCGTGCGCTTTACAGGGTACTTGAAATTACTCGAAATCGAAGAACCACTTGAAGCCGTACTGGTCGAAGGCCTTCTTTTCGTCCGCGAGGTACTTCTCGGTGAGGCGATCGAACTCGCCGTCGGTTTTCGACTGCGCGATGAAGGCGTTCAGCTGGTCGAGCAGCTCCGTGTTGCCCTTCTTCACGGCGATGCCCCATTCCTCGGCGTCCTGGAAGGGGATGAACACAGCCTCAGTGGTATCGGGGTTCGCCTGGTGGTTGCGGTAAATGGTCAGCTGATCGTACAGGAATCCGTCGGCCTTGCCCTGCACCACTTCAGTCACGCACGCGCTCTCGTCGGCCAGGCGAACGATCTCCGCATTGGTCAGGTTCTTCGTGGCGTACACATCGCCGGTGGAGCCGGTCTTCACGGCCACCTTCTTGCCCGGCTGGTTCAAGTCGTCGATGGAAGCCACGCCGGAATTCGCGTTTGCCAGAATGGCCAGCTGGGCCATGGCGTAGGCGTCGGAGAAGTCCACGGACTGCTTGCGCTCGTCGGTAATGGTCATGGAACTGATAACCAGATCGGCCTTGTCCGATTGCAGCGAGGGAATAAGGCCGTCCCAGGCGGTGTTCTCAATCTGCACATCGTAGCCGTAGGCGGCGCCGAAGTCGCGGATGAAATCGACGGCGAGGCCCTCCGGGTTGCCGGCGTCGTCTTTCGTTTCGAAGGGTGGGTAGGCCAGTTCCATGGCGACGCGCAGAGTCTTGCCGTCGGTGCTGGCGGAGGTGTTGTCGGCATCGGCACTGCTGCTGTCGGTGCCGCCCGACGCGCAGCCGGTCAAACTGCAGGCCAGGGCGAAGGTGCAGGCGATGACGGCGGCAGCAAGGGCCGCCTTCGCGATGGGGAAGCTGCGGGATAGGGAAAGGTTCATCGGTGGTCTCCTCGGGTTTCGGCTGCAGGTTTGGAATCAGGTTCACGCTTCGATTCAGAATCGTCTGCGGCACTCATATTCTCTTGCATGGCTTTCATGGTACGGCAAGTAGCGGCAAGGTCGGCGGCGGGGATGCTATTTGTCAGCGTTGTGATAAGCGTATGGGACACGCGATCCATGGCCGACTCCAGGGCGCGGCCCGCATCGGTCAGACGCACCTCGCACACGCGGCGGTCGCGGGGGTTGGGGGCTTTCTCCACATAGCCGGCATTGGCCAGCTTGCGCACAAGGGCCGTCACCGTGGATGGATCTTTCCCGATGGCTTCAGCCAAAGCAGCCATGGACATCGCGTCGTGGGCGAACAGCTGCATGAGGATGTCGCCGTGGGAGGGCACGATGCCGGCGAGTCCTTCGCGGGCCATGAGCTCCACCAGGTAACGATTGGCTGCGCCGAGCGTGCGGCTCATAAGGCTGACGATGTCGCCGTGAGGGGGCATGTTCGGGACGTCTTGGACGCTCGAGGCGTGTGATGCGCTCGGAAGGGCGGCTACGGTTTCTCTGCGCTCTTCTGGTTCTCTTCCCATGGCTGCCTCCTAATCTTTCGAAACGCCCTTGCTGATGACAGCGCCAGCGGGGCAGACGTGGTAGCAGTTGCCGCACTCGTCGCAGCGCTCGCCCAGGATAGCGTAGGGGCTGCCGGGCACGATAGCCTTGTGAGTGCAGGCATCGGCGCAGGCACCGCACTCGATGCACGCATCAGTGATGGAAAGCCCTGGCGTCTCGAAAGTCGCACCGCCCCAGGCGAAGCGCTCGCGGAGGATCTTGTGGTCGCGGTGCACCATGTTGAAGTCGTAGTCGTACAGCTCGCCCCAGGCGGAATGCAGCACGAGCACGCGGGTCTCGGGGTACTTGTTGATGTCGTATATGGCGACGTTGAACTGCGGGTTTGCCGCTGCCTTCTCGGTCACCTCCTCGCGCGTGAGCAGGCGCACATCCCCGGAGACGCGCACCATGAAGCCTGGCTGGAAATGCGGCATGTTGTCGTCATCCCAGCTGCAGGGCGCGGCGGTTTTCTCGCCGCAAACGGACAGCTTGCCGCCTTCCACAAGCTGGCGGTAGAAGGGCTTCACGTCCATGGTGCGCAGGTAGAGGCCCTCCTCGTCGCAGGCAAAGAAGTGCGCGATGCGGGAATCGACGCCGCCGCGCCCATCGAGGGTGGCGAAGCTGCAGCAGCCGATTTGGTCGAAAAGGTCGTAGACTTCGGGGATGGTGAGCATGAGGCTCCTTTCTTGAGAAGTGCTAATTTGTGGCGTTGCGCAGCGTGTGGTAGCGGGCGGCCAGCGCTCGGGCGTAGGCGGCCATAAGATCGAAGCCGAATAGCTCGGTGCAGTCTTCCGACACGTTCGACACGCTGTTGGCATCGATGATGAAGTTGCCCTCGGCGGCCTCGATGACGTCGAAGCTGCCGAACTGGATGTCCAGGATGCGGGCCGCTTCCAGCACGGCATCGGTGACGGCGGCGGGGCAGTCGGGGTAGAGTTCGTAGGTGGAGCCCTCGTGGTAGGAGGAGAGCCCGCTCGCTGCCACCGACCGCTTCACCACGAGCGCGATGCGGCTGCCCACCACCTCGATGCGCGTGAGGAATCCGCCGGCGGCTTCGATATAGGGCTCCACGATAAAGACGAGGTTAGGGGCTGCACTCAGGAATGCGCGGGCGTCGGCAGGGCTGCGCAGCACAGCGGTGTGCGTGGTGCGACCGCCGCAGTTCGGCTTGATGATGCAAGGGTAGACCCATTGGTCCGGGGTCGGCCGGGGCCATCTGTGGGAGGCGATTTCGACTTCTGACGCACGGGGACTCCAAGCCTCGGAGGCTTCTTCCCGGCTGAGAGCAACAGAGCGCGAATCGTCGAGGTCGGCCGCCGCTCTGCCGAGCTCGGCGGGTGTCCCCCATGCGATGATAGCTGGAGCCGTGATGCCCGCGTTGCGCAGCGTTTCGGTGGCCAGGCGCTTGTCGATTTCGAAGTGATGGGCGCGACCAGGATTGATGAGCGGGATGCCCTCAGCCTCGGCCAGGGCGATGATATCTTCCATGGCCCGGTGAGAACGCTGGTGCCCGCGGAAGGCTGCGCTCGCGAACACCCGGCTCACGAGCATGGCGCAGCTGCGGGCCTGTTCCACGGCGTCGGCGTCTTCCATGTTGATCATGCGCACGTGACGCCAGGAATTGTCGGCTGCGTCGCTTTCTCTTGTCGCTGTCTGCGAGTTCGTTTCAGCTGGAACGGCTTCGGCGAGCGCGTTCTCCGCCAGCGCCGCCTCGAGCTCGCGCCCCAACTTCCAGTCGGACCATTCGTCCGACTCGTACAGAATGCCGATCACTCCACTCCTCGCTATCGCGTACGCTCCTTCGGGTCGTAGGGACTCCGAAGGAGCTTTCAATACGTGTTGCTATTCAAAATACTTTGACATCAAAGTATTGTCAACGAATAATCGAGTGAGCGGAAAAATTCCACGATTGTGCGAGACTAAGATTGGGTTACAATGAAGGTCGGCGCCCCGTCACGTCCGGGCGGCTTCCCAGAAAGGAGCTTCCCATGGACACACAAACTGTCATTGCCCTATGCGATCTCATGCTTGTGTTTATCGGAATCATCGGGCTTTTCCTGGTGAGGAAAGAGTGACGGACGGTGTTGGCAAAGAAGAAGCCGGGCCCCATGCTAAAGTAGACCCGGCTTAGTCGTTAACCAGTGCCGCCCGGCTGAGCGGGGCACCGATCGTTTGCATTATAGCATGGCTCGAGGTATTTGCGCGAAAATCGTTGCGGGAAGGGAGGCGTCCATGGGCAGCAAGAAGCGGTCGGCGTGGCAGAAGCAGAAGGCGGAGTTCGCCGCATCCCTCGGCGGCATGGATGACCTGTTCGCCAGCGAGAACGCGCGCAGCCAGCGCCACGACGAGGAACGCGCGGCCGCCCTGCGCCATAAGGCCTGCGAGCGCAAGAACCGCTATGCGAGTCGCTACGAGGCCGAGCTCACCGCTGCCGAATGCGCCGAGCACGGCGCCCCGCCCCTGCACGTCTACCGCTGCCCCTACTGCAACGGCTGGCACCTCACTTCGAAGGGGGAGTAGGGCTGCGGGCACCGCCGGGTCTTTCGCAGAGTTTCGCATCTTTCGCAGAGTTTCGCAACTTTCGCAAAGGGGAGAGGGGGGATGCTGCACCGTAATTCCCTTTTTCGGACAGCGTGGCGGGCTTAGCGTTTGGCGCGTCGGTTCATGATGAAGGCGATGGCACCCGCTGCCGCTGCTCCTAAAGCGATGCTCGCAATGATGGCGAGGGGCACGAGATCTCCTGTCTGGGCCAGCTTCTCGCCCTCTTTCAGGCCGGTCTCGTAGACGTTCTTCACGTAGTCGGCGTCGGATTTGCTCACCGGGTTCTCGATCATCTCTTCGGTGATCTCTGTCTTGTCTTGCGCGTCTCCCGATTCGATGAAATCTTTTACCACCTCGTCTTTCACGTCGTCGGGCAGCACGCCTTCGATTTCGTCTTTGTCGAAGGTGGTATCGTTCGGCAGGCTCGGCGTAGCGCTTCCGTCGGTGCTCGGCGTGTCGGCGGGCTTGTCGGCGCTGGAATCATCCGCTGGTTTGTCGGCTCCGGAGTCATCGGCGGCCTGGTCGGCGCTGTTGTCGCCGTTTCCGCTGTCGTCGGGCGGCGTCGTGTCGTCCGGCTGGGTCGCATCGCTTGGCGGCGTTGTGTCGGTGGGCACTTCAATATCGTCGGGCAGATTCGCGGAATCGGGCACGTAAAGCACGTTGATGACGTTGTCGTCGGGGTTGACGCCCACGCGTATCTCGGACGGGTAGGTGTCCACCACGTAAGTGCCGTCAATCTTGTACTCGTAGGCGTCGCCCTTGACGAGCTGGTCGAAGCGCTGGTTGGTGAAGGTCTCCGATCCCATCTTAACGAACTTCACGTCATCGGGCGCCAGTGCGTCCTTCCAGTTGTCGGCGGTCAGATCGGCGTTTTCCATGAGGTAATAGTTCACAGTGTACTCGTTGTTCCACAGCTTGAAGTAGAAGAGGTTGATGACGTTGTCGGAAGGGTTGCCGGTCAGCGTGAGATTTTGCGGCCAGCCGTCCCAGAAGAAATGTCCGGGGATGTCGACCACGTAATTCCACGCATTCAGCGTCTGCCCTACGTGCACGTCGGTGAGTTCGTAGCTGCCTAGCAGCACCCGGCCATTCTCGTCGGGCTCGGTGTCACCGTCGTCGTAGCTGACGTTCTCGTAGTACATGATTGTCGCGGTGGTGGGGATCTCGGCCGCTGTGGCGGGGGTCTCAGCCGCTGTGGCGGGCGTCTCGGTGGCATCCGCCTCTTCTGTGGCGCTCGTTGTTGCCTCGGTGCCCTCGTCGCCGTTCGTTGCGGCCAAGGCGCTGTAGGCGCAGGAGGTGAGAGACGCAGCCAGGCACAAGGCGAGAACGAAAGCCGCGAAGGAGCGAGTGGTTCGTTTTGCGGGAGTGGTCATGGTGGTCTCCTCGTCTCGATGGCAGCATTGTTTTCTGAGCAAAAGCATCGAGGTAAGTGTAGAGGGGCCAAGGAAGTCTTTTCTTTCCATCCGCGACCTGTCATTCGTCTTTCTTTGAGTTGTTGTCTATCGGAAAAATACCGATAGCTGTTCAGGCTTGGCGCTTCTTATCTTCGCGATAACTGCGATTTCGGAAATAGATGGGAGTTTCGAGCGCGTCTGCGGAAATAAACGCGAGTTTCGAGCATGAAACGGGCTCTGGAGCGCTTAATTCGTTCCGAAAATGCTCGAAACTCCCGTCTACTTCCCTATTTCGTATGGCCAGCTGCTCGAAACTCCCATCTATTTCCGAAAAAGGGTGCCGGCTTGGCAAAGGAGTTCGGCAAAGGCGTCATGTCATGGGAAATCGCGCGCGAAAGTTACTCAAGGTCATAGGAGGCACGCTTGTTGCGCGCGCTTTTGGGGGGCGGTGACAATTCGTTTCGTCTTTGGCAAGGCCTCCAGTATATAAGGATATATGGGGGGGATTCGGCGCGTTCCCTAGGGGGTGGGGAAGGCGTACACGTAGCTGCCGCCGAAGAACTTGCCGAGCAGGTACAGGTTGCTGGCCGATTCGTTCGCAAGGTACACCTGACCATCGTGGGTGTCGATGCCCTCGGCCATGGGAGGCACGGTCAGCGTCTGCACAAGCGTCGCGTCGTCGAGAAAATAAAGCGGGCAGTGATGGCCTTCCACCAGGTAGCTGCCGCCGCGGTGCGCCCGGGCGGGGTCGTAGACGCGAATCTCAGCATCGCCGAAGCCCCAGGCCAAGCTGAGCGCGATATTGCCGTCGGGCGTGACGCACAGCCCCTGCACATTTCCGGGGATGGAATACACCGTCGCCGGATGCTCCCCAAATCCGAAGGGGCCGTGGTCGTGGGGCGCGTAGGCGAACGCGAGCGCTGGGTTGGTCTCGCCGGAAGGGCAGCGTAGCCAGTGGCTTTTCGGGGTGGGGTAGAAGATCCGGTGCTGGAATTCGCCGATGTAGAGCATGCCCTTCTGCACGTTCATGAACGCGGGCAAAAGGGGGATCGCGCGGTGCCCGGTGGCCTGCAGGATGTCGCCGTCGGGTGCATCGGCGAGGGCCGCGCGGTCGATGGCCACAAATCCGTCGCGAACCGTGAGAAAGACGAAGGGGCCCGCGGCAGTGATGGCGGCTCCATGACCGCGGTAAAGGGAGCCGCCGGGAAGTAGCACCTCGTGGCGCCGCACGCGCTCGTCCTCGCTCACTTGAAAGATCGGCGACGGTTTCCGGTTAGCCTCGTAGCCGCTGAACAGCCAGGTCTTCTCGTCATCCAGATAGAAGAGATCCTGGGGCACGAATCCCTCGTTCAATCCGGGGATCTTGAAGCAGCGGGTGGCCCCGCTGTAGAACGGCTTGCAGGTTGCGCGCACACGCTGGCGCTTGACGAGCATGCCGAGTGCAACGGTGGCGGCAACGGCGCCCACGCCGGCGGCGGTTTTCGCAATGGCGCTCGGCGGAATGGTTTTCTTCATGAGATGCCTCCCGTGCAAGATAGAGCAGCATGGTTGGTCGTGCCTGCTGCTATTCGGCTCTCTCCATTGTCGGCAATGGGCTTCAGGGGCGGGACGGTGAATATCGCTTGTTACGGGCGAGAAAGCAATCTGAAGCCTGGGAGACGCACTGCGGTGTTGCTGCATTGCGAGGTTGCGGCATTGCTGCAAAAATGCTGCACTTGGCCCTCTCAGGATGCGGTTTTTGTTCTTGTCCTTACTTGCCGATGACCCCTAGTTGCGTCATTGCCCGTGAGAAGTGATTGAACAGAAAATGAAAAACGCCCTCCGGAGAGGGCGTTCGTTTCAAAATGGTGCGGGCGAGAGGACTTGAACCTCCATGGGGTTGCCCCCATACGGACCTGAACCGTACGCGTCTGCCAATTCCGCCACGCCCGCAGGTGCTGTTTCAGCTTTGCCAAAAGAGCGAAGTTGATAATACCCGACTTGGTGCGCGGGCGCAAGAAGTTTTTTCGGGAATCGCCTATTCTCCGCGCAAGATGGTGTCGGCGGTTTCTGCGAGGGCGGCATCGGTCTCATCCTGCTGGCGGCGCTCGGCCTTTTCCTCGTGGGCAATTTCGTCGCCGATGACGTCATGGAACCCGTGGGTCTCGCGCTCTTCGCGCTCTTTGACCTTGCGAATCTCGTCGCCGATGTGGTCTTTGATGTGCTTCTCCTGCTGCTCTACGTGGTCGCGGTAAGTTTCCGTGCTCATAGGGGCCTCCTTTTCCAAAATATGGTTGAGCGGGGGTTTGGGCCGTGCGGTTGTTGTTCATTGTGCGGCAGGTAAGGCACTTTTCTTTTTCGCCGCGCTAACCGTCAACGAACTGCAACAGCCCCGAAAGACCACGTCCTCTCCGTGCAGGCGCAGAAGGAGAAGCAATGTGTCTAAAGCATCTCCCTTTTAATGAAGGCGCCAAGGCGTGGCACGATAAAGGCGAGCTCTCCCCGCGCAGGTGAATAAATAACGCCTGCATCTATCAGGCGTCGCCGATAAGACTGCACATGCCCCTGGGAGACGCCGAGCCGTTCTTGCAAATCTGCGACGCGCGAAACGCGATCGTCTTGGGACATTGCTTCCAGAAAGGTCATGTCCGCGCGCGAAAGAGGTCGAAGCATGGCGCCGAGGACGTCGTGGTCGAAGTCGTAGAGCGCTGCATCAATTGCGGATTCGAGCTCATCGGGCTTGACTGGCTCTCCTTCGGGGCAGTATTCCACGAGGTAATAGCCAAGAAGTTGGAGAAGATAGGGAAAGCCTTGGGTCGCTTCGGCGGCCCTGTCTAAAAGAGCATCGTCCAGCGAGCGATTCGCTCGCATGAAGGCAGAATGATAGTAAGCGCGCACCGATGGTATGGACAGAGGGCCTAGCTCGACTTTCGTTGCTCTGTGCAGGAAGGTGAGCGTGGCCTCGTCGAGAACTTCCGAAACAATGGCAGGCAAGCCGGCCATAACCACGGCGATATTGGCTCCTTCTCCGGCAAGTTCTTGGTAAGTGGTGGCGAGGAGTTGCATCTCGGGCAGCTCGGGGCGCACTTCATCAATGAGAAGCAGAACGCCCTTTTCCGCTTCGGCCAATCGTTCGCAAATCATCTCAAGTTTTACGCGGAATCCGTAGCTTTCGCGCACTTCGTCAGTAAAGGTGAGTCCGAAAGAAAATCCTAAAGCTCCAGCACTGAAGCCTTTCACCGGCTGCCTTTTCTCCGACACGAAGGGGCTTCCATTGCGCTGCAGAAGGTCGAGAATGTTGTCTAGCATTGAAGGGCCGCAGGTGGTTCGCGCCGTAACGAACTCGTTGGCGTGAGCGCGATCGGCCATTTCCAGCAGGAGCGCTGTTTTGCCCATGCCTCGCTGGCCTATCAAGAGCCGTGCTCGCTCGCGACTTCCTGGGTGGCGGGATAGGCCGCGAGCGAAATCCTCGATGACGTTTTCGCGCCCTACTATGCGATCAGGGCGATTTCCAAAAGAGGGGCGAAAGATGGATTGGTCGCTCACGGGTTTCCTCCCTGCGGTCGAAGAGGTTATAAGCTTCCGTTATTCTCCGTTAAGTTCCGTTATTCTCCGTTAAATCTCTCGAAAAGGAGAAGGCCGTTTGCTGGAAACGGAATATCCAGCCTATCGAGTTATGCGAGCGTGTCGCTATAATAGTTGCGATGAGAAGCGCAAAGCGATAAGGCGCAACGGTGCGACAACGCAGGGTGCAAAAAGCATGACGCTGTGAGCGAGACGGTCTGGCGTGCGAGCCAGTATAGGAAAGGACGCGAACATGAGCGAGGCAACGCCGGTGGTCGGCATCATTATGGGATCGGAATCGGACATGCCGGCCATGGAGCCGTGCATGGCGCAGCTGGACGCCATGGGCGTGCCCTACGAGGTGAAGGTGGCGAGCGCCCATCGCAAGCCGGCCGTGGTGCACGAGTGGGCGGAAACGGCTCACGACCGCGGCATCAAAGTCATCATCGCTGCTGCCGGCAAGGCGGCGCACTTGGGTGGGGTCGTGGCGGCCTTTACGCCGCTGCCGGTTATCGCCGTGCCCATGAAGACGAGCGACTTGGGTGGCCTGGACTCACTGCTTTCCATGGTGCAGATGCCCTCGGGCGTGCCGGTGGCTTGCGTGGCCATCAACGGCGCGAAGAACGCCGCCATCCTTGCTGTGCAGATGATGGGCACGAATGACGAAGTCATGCTGCAGAAGGTGGCCGACCTGAAGGCAGAGATGGCGTCCTAGGCGTTCTCGTCTTGTAATGGGTGCGGTCTGCGCCACGCAATTTGCTCGACGGTTTGCGTGGCAGAGGCGCCCTTGTTCGTGGTTGCAGGCGATTCGGTCTCCGATTTTTTCCCAAAAATTGCGTTTGTTAGCATCCGCAGTGGAGCTGCGGGAAATCTGAGGGGCGAAAATGACGTCAATGAGGGCAAATGGTTCAATTTCGGGGCAGAAAATGGACATGAGGCGAGGTCTTCCGTCTCGAATGTCTGCAGAAAATGCTAACAACCGCAATTTTTGGCGAAAAGCCGATAGGCAAATTGTCCCAGTAGATTGAGTCGGCGGGTAGGTAGTAAGTTGATACCGACGGAAAGAGCGTCCGTTAGGCTGACGCCAACGGACAGGTTGTTCCAACAGGTTGACGAGAGTGGCGGAACGAATATGGCGAAGAAACTTCTGATGGGAAACGAGGCGTTTGCCCACGCGGCTTTGGAAGCTGGTGTGAACGTGGTGGCGGGCTATCCGGGCACGCCGTCGTCGGAGCTGGTGGAAACCGTGGCGAAGCTGCACGCGGCGGGCGCGGCCCAGGACGTGCATGTGGAATGGTCCACCAACGAGAAGGCGGCGCTCGAGATGCTGGCCGGCGCGTCCTACTGCGGCGCGCGGGTGCTGTTCACCTGCAAGCAGGTGGGGCTCAATGTCGCTTCCGATGCGCTCATGTCGCTGAACTACGTGGGCACGGGCGGCGGCTGCGTGCTGTTCGTGGCCGACGATCCGGGTCCCATCTCCTCCCAAACCGAGCAGGACACGCGCCGGTTCGGCTCCTTCGCGAAGGTGCCGGTGATCGATCCGGCCACACCCGAGCAGGGTTTTGCCATGATGCAGGCCGCCTTCGAGCTGTCCGAGCGCTACCACACGCCGGTCATCGTGCGCCCCACGACGCGTATCAACCATGCTTCCACGTTCTTCGAGGTGGCCGAGGAAACTCACGGTCGCCCGCTGCCTGAAGAAGGTTTCCAGAAGGATCCGAAGTGGGTCATTTTCCCCAAACGGGCTTTCGAGGCGCACGGTGAGATCAATCGCCGGTTGGCCCAAATAGCTTGGGACTACACTCACGACCCCGCATTCGCGCAGTTCAACGAGGTGTTCGAAGGGGGCGGGGAAGGTGAGGGCGCTTGCGCTCAGAATGGCGTCGAAGGTGCTGGAGCGTCTGCTCCTGCGGTGGGTATTGTGGCTGGCGGCGTATCGGCAGCCTATGCTCGCGAGGCGCTGACGCTCATCACGTCTCAGGCCGCTCGTGCCGGCATCCCCGTGCCGCGCTACCGCTTCATAGCTGTGGGGACGCCGTATCCTTTCCCGACTGAGACGGCGGCGGCCTTTGCCGAGGGGCTGACCGATGTGATCGTCTTCGAAGAACTCGATTCCGTGCTGGAAGAGGAGATGCTGAAGCTGGCCGGGGCGCGCCATCTGCCGCTGCGGGTGCACGGCAAGCTGACTGGCGAGGCTAACGACCGCGGCGAGAACATGACGGAGAACATCGCCGGCCGCCTGGGCCGGTTCTTCGATCGCACCCACCGCTCCAATGGGCTCGCCGCCCTGGTGGCGTCCACCATCGGCGCCAACGATCTCAGCTACGAGGGCCCGTTACCCGTGCGGCCGCCGGTGCTGTGCGCGGGCTGCCCTCACCGCGGCAGCTTCTATGCCGTGAAGCAGGCGCTCCGCGGTCGCGAGGCCGTGCTGTGCGGGGACATCGGCTGCTACACGCTCGGCAACGCCCAGCCGCTCGATGCCGTGGACACCTGCCTGTGCATGGGCGCGGGCATTACTATGGCTCAGGGTTTCGCGGTGGCCGAGCCGGACAAGAAGCAGGTGGCTTTCGTGGGCGACTCCACGTTCTTCGCCAGCGCTATGACCGGTATCGCGAATGCAGTGTACAACGGCCACGACGTCACCTTCGCTATCCTGGACAATGCCACCACGGCCATGACGGGCAGTCAGCCCCACCCGGGTACGGGCGTCACGCTCATGGGCGAGCGCCGCCGCCCCATCGTCATTGAGGAAGTGCTGCACGGCCTCGGCATCCAGCACATCGGGTTCGCGAATCCTCACAGTCTGGAAAGCTCCGTGGCGGCGGCCCGCGCGGCCATCGACTACGAGGGGCCCTCGGCCATCATCTTCCGTGCGCCGTGCATTCAGCTGAAGAAGCCCGATGCTCCAGTGACGATCGATGCCGACAAGTGCACCGGCTGCAAGAAGTGCATCACCTCCATCGGGTGCCCTGGCATCGGCTTCGATGAGGGGCTGCGCGGTCCGAAGTCGGGCACGCGTGGTCAAGCTTTTGTGGATACGAGCTTGTGCGATGGCTGCGCGCTCTGCGTGCAGGTGTGCCCCTTCGACGCTATCCAGGGCGCCGTGGGTTTTGGCGGCGCGGTGCCGACAGAGCCGGCCATCTACGCCCCGAACCCCGATCCGTTCCAAACGGGGCCGATCCCTCGTGTACTGACTGATGAGGTGAATGACTTCCAGGAAACGGAGATAGCAGGCGAGTCGAACGAGACGCCTGGTGAGGTGTTGGGGGCAGTCGAAGGGGTGCCAGTGGCAGAACGCATCGTGCATTCCGAAGGGCCGACTGGCCCCTTGGCGGGATTGCCGCTGTCGGAGGAAGGAGGCGTGCGATGATCGATATTTTGCTTGCAGGCGTGGGTGGCCAGGGTACGGTGCTGGCCGCGAAGGTGCTGGCCCAGGCGGCGCAGAGCAAGGGTTGGCAGGTGCGTACGGCCGAGACTATCGGCATGGCCCAGCGCGGCGGCAATGTAACGAGCCACGTGCGCATGGGGTCGAACGGGGAGGCGGTGTACTCTCCGCTCATCACGCCGGGTACGGCCGACATGGTCATCGCTCTGGAGCCGGGCGAGGCGGCCCGCGCGCTGCCCTATCTGGCGCCGGGCGGTGTGCTGGTGACGGCCACGACGGCCATCCAGCCGGTGACGGCGGCCCTGGCGAGCCAGCCTTATCGTGCCGGCGACGTTGTGGCAGCTTTGGCGAACTCCCTGCAGGCGGAGGCGTCCCACGAGCAAGCAGCCGAAACGATCGTTGCGCCGAACACCGTGACTGCTGACCAGGACGCCAGCGCCGATGGCGCGGAAGGCTACCCGGTGCCCCTGTTCATCCCCGTGGACGACGAGGCCCTCGTGCGCGAGGCCGGTGCGAGCTCCCGCAAGTCCCTCAACATGATGCTGCTCGCCGTGGCCGTGGCCCAGGGCCGTGTGCCGCTCACCGTCGACGAGCTGAAAGATGCGGTGCGCGCCCGCGTGAAGCCCCAGTTCGTCGCCATGAACCTCGCCGCCATTGACACCGCCGTCGCCAACTTCGGATAACAGAGGGCCTCGGATAATTTGCTCTAGCTGAATAACATGCAAGAGTTCTCATAGACGTGTTGCTTGATTTGTCAATTAAAGCATCTATAATTAATACCATAATTATGGTAATGAAAGTAGGTGCCTTATGACAGCCGCTGTGGCAGCGCTTCCGCTTATTCGACCTATCACTGATTTGCGCACGCAGTTCAATGACGTGTGCGCTCAGGCGACGGAGAGCCAGGAACCCATCATCCTCACGAAAAACGGCGTACCGGCCTATGTGCTGGAAGACTGCGCCGCTTATGAGGCCGCCGCTCAGCGCAACCGCATGTTCCTCGCCTTGCGTGAGGCGGAAATTGAAGAGCGCTACCGCCCGGAGGCGCTCACAGCGGAGGAATCCGACGCGCGCATGGCCGAAATCTTCAAGGTATGGGGGCTCGACTATGCTTGATCTTGCATGGCGTCCGCGGGCGCAGCTCGATCGGGAGTCCATCGCCATTTACCTCGGCCTCGAGCGGGGAATGCCCCAGGCGGCCCTCGATGCGATAAAGGGTATCGATGCGGCTTTGGAAACCGTACGAACCTTTCCGGACGCCGGCGGCCACTTTACCGACGACCATCTCGAGCACGAGTACCGCACGACGCTTGCGGGCCCCTACATCATCTACTACCGTTACAATGCCACTACGCTTACGGTGTACCGCATCATGCATCAGCGCCAATCCATCGACACCTACAGCCTGATTGAGTATTAACACTCAATCCAGAATCAGTATAGGTTGCCAAGGTACAATTCGAAAACAGTTGATCTCAATCAACCCTCAACCGATCAAACTCGGAAAAACATGAATCAAAAACTCGGAAAACCATGAATCAAAAACTCGGAAAACCATGAATAGTTTGATAGTATAGGGTCGATGCAAAGAAGCCGCTCGTAGAGAAAAGGTTGCGTGGGCCATGCCTCGGAAAACGCTTGTAAAGAATGGATATCTGCCGCGTCTTGTGGACGAGCAAATAGAGCGCTATCTCGAGGTCTTCGGGGCCGTAGAGGTGGCTGGTACGAAGTGGTGCGGAAAGACGTGGACGGCTTTGGCCCACGCGCAAAGCGTCAGCTATGTGGATGAAGAGTTGGACATGGCTCGTGCCGACCCAAAACTCATGCTCATAGGCGATCGCCCCCACGTTATAGACGAATGGCAGCTTGCGCCTGCGATTTGGAATGCAGTTCGTCATGCCATAGATGACGAGCGGGGGTTAAGGGGAGCGTGGCTGCTGACTGGGTCGTCCACCCCGATCTCGTCCGATGACCAAGAGGGCCAGAGCAGGCATAGTGGTGCGGGTCGGATTGGCTCTGTGAGGATGTATCCCTTCAGCTTGGCCGAGTCTGGGGAGTCTGAACGTTCTGTCTCGCTCCGCGGTCTATTCGCTCACCGGTTTCAGCCAGCGAAAGTTGAAAACGATACGCGTCAGCTAGCTGAGTTGATCTGCCGTGGGGGATGGCCCGAAGCCCTCGATCTTTCCGCTGAAAACGGTCAGCTCGTTGCAAGAGAATATCTGCGTCTTGTTTTCGAAAAGAGTGCTCCTAAACATGGCAAGAGTGGAGAGGTGGCCCGTCGGTTGTGCTTGTCGATTGCCCGCAATTTGGGACAGTCTCCAACCTACAAGACCATCATCAGCGATATGTACGGCGGAGAGGACAATCCATCATCCCTCGTAACCGAGCAGACGCTCGCCTCGTATCTGGAGTTTCTTCGCTCGATCTACCTTGTCGAGGAGGTGCCGGGCTGGGTGCCGCCAAAGCGCTCAAAAAAGCGCCTAGCGACGAAGCCGAAGCGCTACTTCGCCGATCCGTCGTTGGCCGCCGCCCTGCTATTGCTTTCGCCGGATTCCCTCCTCGCGGATGGGCAGACCTTCGGTCTTGTTTTCGAGAATCTTTGCATTCGCGATCTCAAGGTATACGCCCAGGCGATGGATCCTTCGATGCCGGCGGCTGTTTACTACTATCGGGACGATTCGGGGTTAGAGGCCGATGCTGTCATAGAGACCCTGGATGGTAGATGGGCCGCCTTCGAGTTCAAGCTCAGCGAAGAGAAGGTTCCCGATGCGGTGAAATCTCTCAGGCGGCTGCGGAAGAAAGTTGCAGAAAACCCACGAGCGCAGGGGCGTCCTCCAGAGTTCCTCTGTGTGATAACCGGCATTGGCTCGTATGCTAGAGAAGTGGAAGAGGGCATTTACGTCGTGCCCCTCAGGGCGCTGGCAGACTGATACGGTGTACCGCATCATGCACCAGCGCCAATCCATCGACACCTACAGCCTGGTCGAGTATTAAAGGACTTCCAGCGGGATTTACCGCTTGGAGTGAAAGAATTTTCTTCCATGATAGCTTCTAAGTTCCTCTAAGTTTGCAAGGGGTTCCCTGCAAAGACCTATTAGAACTACGGAGGGGAGGAGTACGGGTAATTCTGATTTGGGAGAAAAATTCGTGAAATAATCTCCCGCAGCGGAGATTTTTACGGCAAAGAGGATTATCTGCACTCGCTCGAAGAACGCTTGGCCTCGGGGCAATTAATAATTCGGAAAGAAAGATTGCGGATGGCGGTAATGGCTATTGGGGTCTGGTTCTCGTACTCTTGTAGACACGTTGAGGAGAACGTGCTTCTGAGTAAGGGAGAAGAGGAGGACCTATGGCTCGCAATGAAGAGACGCTCCACGTTGATTCGCACCCGACGACTCGGAACGCTGCTCATCTGACTCGCCGCAGCTTTATCAAAGCCACTACGGCTGCTACGGCTTTGGCCGCGGCTAGCTCGCTGACTGCTTGCGCTCCGGCTACGAGCGATTTGGCCGCTACGGGTGAAGATGCTGAAGCTGCCCATCCGGTCGGTCGCGATATCGTGTCAGGCGAGTGGAAGACGGCGGCCTGCTGGCACAACTGCGGTGGTCGCTGCCTGAACAAGGTGCTTGTGCAAGACGGCGTTGTCGTGCGCCAGAAGACCGACGACACCCACGAGGACAGTCCGGACTATCCGCAGCAGCGCGGGTGCCTGCGCGGCCGCAGCCAGCGCAAGCAGGTGTTCGCCGAGGATCGCATCAAGTATCCGCTCAAGCGCGCCGGCTGGAGCTTGGACGCTCCCAATGGCGAGTTGCGCGGCAAGGACGAGTGGGAGCGTGTGAGCTGGGACGAGGCGCTCGATCTGGTGGCTCAGGGCCTGACTCGCGCCAAGGAGCAGTATGGCAACCGCTCCATCCTGCTCCTGAAGGGTTGGAATCCCGAGATGACCCGCACCATGGGCGCCTTCGGCGGCTTCACGAACTTCTGGGACACCAACTCCTATGGCTCCTGGTCGAAGACTCCGTTCGTCATCGGGTTCCATCACGACAACATGCAGGACCAGACTATCAACGACCGTTACGACCTGCGCAACTGCGAGACCATCGTCATGATGGCTATGAACCCGGCCTGGAGCGCTGCGGGCAGCCAAATGTGGAACTACTGGCAGGCCAAGGCCGCCGGCGCGAAGTTCATCGTCGTTGATCCCATGTACAGCGAGACGGCGGCCACCTTGGATGCGGAGTGGATTCCCATTCGCCCGGCCACCGACATGGCCTTCCTGCTCGGCGTGGCCTACGCCATGCTGGAGGCCGACGAGGCTGAGGGCCTCATTGACTGGGACTTCCTGAACCGCTGCACCGTGGGCTTCGATGCCGAGCATATGCCGTCCGATGCTAAACAGCAGACGAACTTCAAGGACTACGTGCAGGGCGCCTACGACAACACGCCGAAAACGCCGGAATGGGCCAGCGAAATCTGCGGTGCCTCGCCCGAGGCCATCCGCAATCTGGCCCGCGCTATGGGCAAGGATCACAAGGTGGGCTTCCTCGTGTCGGCTGCCTCGGCCCGCGTCAACAACACCGACAACCTGCCCCAGCTCGTCATGACCGTGGGCGCCATGGGCGGCCACATGGGCAAGTCGGGCCACATGACGGGTTCCACCATGCATGTGACTTCGGGTAATGGCGGGCCGGCTCTCATTAAGGCCGGCAAGGACGGTCTGCCCGAGATCAAGAACCCCGTGGATGACCACATCAATGGCAACGAGGTGTGGGATGCTGTCATCGATGGCACTTATACTTTCACGGGCACGAAGCACTACGACCCGGCCGAGAAGCGCGATATCGACATCCACGTCATCTACCATTCAAGCGGCAACAAACTGCAGACCAACGTGGGCATGGCCCGCGCCATCGAGGCCCATCGCAAGGTGGACATGGTGGTGGCCCATGCCCAGTTCTTTACCTCGGCCGCCCGCTATGCCGACATCATCCTGCCCCTCACCACCGAGTGGGAGCGCTTCGACGGTCTGTTCGGCGGCACGCTCGGCCATAAGTCGAACCGCGAGATGATGGTGGCCTATCAGCAGATCATCGACCCCTTGTACGAGGCAAAGTCCGACCAGGACATTGCCTGCGAGCTAGCCGAGAAGCTGGGCATCGCGCGCGCTGATGTGTACCCCTTCGATGTGAAGCAGCAGTATTTCAATCAGCTGGCTTCCATGGAGGTGTGCGACGAGGACGGCAAAACCTATGTGCCGGCCGTGGGCATCACCCAGGAAGACATCGACGAGCTGGGCGTGGAAGGCGAGCCCCAGGAGGGCAAGCTGGCCTATCAGGAGCTCAAGCAGCTCGGCGTGTATCAGGTCAAGCGCACTCCCGACGACAACTACGGCTATATTGCTTTCAAGGACTTCGTGGAAGACCCCGAGGCTAATCCGCTGGAAACGCCCTCCGGTAAGCTGGAGATATACAGCCAGACGCTTGCGGACACGTTCTCGGCCATGGGTTGGGACACGGTGACCCCCATTCCCACCTATGTGAAGGTGACCAACGGCTACGAGGACGCCTCCGCGTCCGGGGCTGAGTATCCCCTGCAGGTGATGAACCCCCACTATCTGCGTCGTGCTCACTCGGTGTTCGACAATATCGGCTGGTTGCGCGAGGCGTGGACGAACCCGGTGTTCATCAGCACTGCCGACGCCGATGCGGCCGGGGTGTCCGACGGCGACACGGTGCTCGTCTCGAGCCCCTACGGCCAGTGCGTGCGCAACGCCTGCGTGTATGCGGGCCTCATGCCCGGCGTGGTGGCTCTGCCTCACGGCGCGTGGGTGGCCGTGGACGAAGAGACTGGTATCGATGTGGCCGGCGCTGACAACTGCCTGACGGGCCCCGCCCCCAACGGTCAGGGCGTGTCGGGCTACAATTCCGCGCTCTGCAAGATTGAGAAGTACACGGGCGAGGCTTTGGCTCCCGATGCCGAGCAGCCGCTTCGCATTGTCTGCAAGGATGGTGAGTAACCTATGGCCGACGTGAAAGAGAACAAGAACCCGCAGGGATTCTATTTCAACCAGCAGATGTGCATAGGCTGCCGTACGTGTCAGGTGGCCTGCAAGGATAAGAACGACCTGGAAGTAGGCTACCTCTTTCGCCGGGTGGAAAGCTTCGAAGTGGGGGAATTCCCCGCTCCCGCCACTTTCCACTACTCCGGGGCCTGCAACCACTGCCATACTCCGGCCTGTGTGGAAGTGTGTCCTGCTGGCGCCACTTACATCAACGAGGAAGACGGCACGGTGCAGCATGACGATGAAGCGTGCATCGGCTGCGGCTACTGCGTGAAGGCTTGCCCCTATGGACACCCGGTGCTCATCGAGGAGTTGAACGTCGTGCATCGTTGCGACGGATGCATCGATCTTCGCTCGGCAGGGGAGAAGCCGGCTTGCGTGGCGGCTTGCCCCATGCGCGCACTCGATTTCGGGCCTATCGAGGAATTGCGCGCTGCTCATCCTGACGGGGTGAACCAGATCTCGGTGCTGCCCGAGCCCACCACCGATCCCTCGGTGGTTATCGATGCCCGTCAGGCGGCCTTTGCCGGCGAGCTGAAGCAGCTCGTTCTGTAGCCACCTTTCCGCCGAGCCGGGCCGTGCGACCTCCCTCCCGTCGTACGGTCCGGCTTTCCGCGCTACACTGGTCGAAGGTGGAAGGGGGGCGAAAGTGAAGCTGAAAACCAAATTTCTCTGCCTGATCGCCGTGCTGCTGGCGGTGTCGCTCGGTGCGAACTTGGTTTGGACTTCCGCAAACAAGCATGCCCAAATGGAAAACGAGTTGCGGGAGCAGGCGCGCGCCCTCGCTCAGCAAATGGATGCCGTCTGGGAATTCATGGTGGCCAATCAAGACCGCCTGGCCCAAGTGGCCTTCACGGAAGATGGCGTGTACCAAGGGCTTCACTGCGCCATTGCTGGTCGCATCATCGGTCAGTCTTTCACGATGCATTCCGATTACACGACGCGGTTCGTGAATTTCAATCCGCGCAATAAAGCTGGTGAGCCCGATGGCTACGAGGCGGCCGCGCTCTCCGCGTTCCACGACGATGCAAGTCGTGCCGACTACTACGGCTTTACCGACTATGAGGGACACCAAGTCTTTCGATATGTGGCTCCCATGACCATAGATGAGGCCTGCCTGCAGTGCCATGGCGAACCGGCTGGGGAGCTGGACGTGACCGGCACTCCCAAAGAGGGGTGGAAAATGGGGGATATCGGTGGCGCCATCAGCATCATTATGCCGCTCGACGTGTACCAGGCCAATGAGCGCGATTCCATTGCTCAAGATGTCCTGTTCTTCGCCGTCATGCTGGCGGTGTGCTTGGTCGTGGTGTATGTGGCGCTGACCTATTTGGTCACACGGCCTTTGGGCAAAATTCGTTCCGGTGTGGACGAGGTGTCAGAAGGCAATCTTGATGTGCGTCTCAGCTATAGCGAATCGTCCCAAGAAATGAGTTCGCTCACGACGGCCTTCAACGACATGGCCCACGAGCTTGCTGATGTTTACGCAGGACTTGAAGACGAGGTGGCTGATCGGACGGCTCAGCTGCAGCAGGCTAACGAGGTGCTCGAGCAGCAGCGCCGCCAGCTGGAAGCGGTCAACGCTCAGCTGGTGGATGAGAATCAGTACAAGAGCGACTTCCTCTCTATGGTGAGCCATGAGCTGCGCACGCCGCTCACTTCCATCGTGGCCTTTGCCGATCTGCTGAGCAAGCATCGTGCAGGAGCTGACGAGAACGAGGCTAAGGCCTTGGCGGGCATCGAAGCTAACTCCCAGGCGCTCATGCTGATGATCAACGACATCCTGGAGATGAGTCGTCTTGATGCCGGTCGCGTGAAGCTGAGTCTGGAAGTGGTGGACGTCGGCGATGTGGTGGGCATCGTGCGCGCCACGGTAGGGCCCCTGGCGGCTAAGGAGCATTTGGAGTTCACGAACGAGGTGGCTCCGGACGTGCCGCTCGTGCAGGGCGATTTCGACAAGCTCGTCCACGTGCTACAGAATTTGTGCGGCAACGCGGTGAAATTTACGCCTGACGGGGGTACCGTGCATCTTGGGGCCGCTTTCCACCCTGCCAGCTCAAAAGACGCTGTCGATGAGGTATGGCTTACGGTGGCTGATAGCGGCATCGGCATAGATGCCGCAGATCAGGAACGTATCTTCGAGAAGTTCGTGCAGGTGGATTCCTCATCCACCCGGCGCTACAACGGTACGGGATTGGGACTCGCCATCGTGCGCGAGTACGCCGAGATGCACGGGGGCTCTGTGAGCGTGGAAAGCGAGCTGGGCCAGGGAGCTTCCTTTGTCGTGCGCATCCCTGTGTCTGGCCCGGTTTCGCGAGAAACGGCAGAGAAGGACGAGAAATCTGGTAGCGGGCCTAGTGGCGAAGACCTTCCGAAGGGGGAACAATCATGAATCGACCCATCAAAGTGATGCTTATCGACGACGATCCGGGCATTCACGAAAGTCTTCGAGCCGTCGTAGAAGAAGCGGGCTACGAGTTCTGCGGGGCTCTTGGCGGGCGAGAGGGGCTTCGGCTGTTGGATGACGAGCACCCCGATCTGTTGCTTCTCGACGTGATGATGCCCGGCATGAATGGCTTCGACGTCTGCCAGCAAATGCGCGAGGAGGGACGTCGCATTCCCGTTATCTTTCTCACGGCGAAAAACGACATCGTAGACAAGAGCACGGGTTTCAAGGCCGGTGCCGATGACTACGTGACCAAGCCCTTCATCGCCGATGAGCTGCTGCTGCGCATCGACGCTCACGTGCGGCGTCACCGCGGCGACATCGAACATGCGCGCAAAAATTCAACCGATGCCAGCGAGCTGGCGCGCCGCGAACCGTGCCGCATAGGAGATCTGGAAGTGTTCTTCGATCGCTACGAAGTGCATTTGCACGGCGAGACAGTTCCTCTGACGGCTAAGGAATTCGAAATACTTGCGCTTTTGGCCGAAAGCCCCGGAGAGGTGTTCACGCGACGCCGCATCTACGAGCACCTGTGGGGCGAGACGGCGGAGGTGGATGAGAACTCCATCACGGTGTTCATGCGCAAGATCCGCGAAAAGATTGAGAACAATCCCAGCGAGCCGCGATATCTGCTCACTGTCTGGCGCGTTGGCTATAAGCTGGCGGCAGAGTAGCGAGTGACGGGATAGGCTGTCGCTGCGTTTCTCATTTTTGGTTCTGATCGGCCATTTTCCCTAAAATCATACCTTTCGGATGAGTGCTTTAGGACATATCGCCGCTTTCGTGAGACTGACGGCGAGGCGCCAATGTCCTTACGATGCAGGGGTAACCGAACCGGCAGGGACGCTGGTTCGCCGAAAGGAGGAAGTAATGGGAGAAATCAAGGGAATGGGTCGTCGCGACTTCTTGAAGACGGCTGCTCTCTCTGGTCTGGCGCTGGGAGGCGCTGCTGCACTGACGGGTTGTGCCCCCTCGACGGGCGCGGAAAAGGGCGCGAGCGCGAATGCGAGCGCCGGCGCCGATGTTGCTTGGGATAAGGAAGTAGACGTGCTCGTCATCGGCTCGGGCACCGGTGCGTTCGCGGCTCTGGTCGCCGCGGCCAAGGGCGCCGAATCGGTGTGCCTTGTCGAGAAGGGAACCATGTGGGGCGGCACTGCCGCTACCTCGGGCGGCGGCCTGGCTGTGCCGCTGACCTACGCCGCCACCGACGCCGGCATCACCGACAGCAAGGAAGAGGTGGTCAAGTACTTCACCAACGCCACCGACGGTCGCGTCGATCAGGCTGTGCTCAACTCGTTCATCGATAACGGCAGCACCTTCATCGACTGGATTTCTGAGGAGATGGGCTGGAAGTTCGCAGCCTCGCCGCTATTCGGCGATTACTACGAGCCCATGGATGGCTGGATTCCCATGGGTCGCGGCAGCCTCGGCGCCGCCGACGCCAGCGGTTCGCTTTCGGCTGCTCAGATGTGGGATCAGATGAAGGCCAAGATGGAAGGCTATGGCGCCGAGATCCTCATGGACACCCCCGCCACCGAGCTCATCACCGACGGTGCGGGCACCGTGCTCGGCGCTGTGTGCGGCGACAAGAACATCAAGGCAAACGCCGTCATCGTGGCTACGGGCGGTTTCGATCACAACGACGAGATGCGCGCGAAGTACCATCCCTTCAAGATTATGGCCACCAACGCCGTGCCCACGAACACCGGCGACGGCCAGCTGATGGGCATGGCCATTGGCGCCAGCGTCTCGTATATGGATCGCTGCTGGGGCGCTCCGGCTATCCTCACGACGGGCGACGATCCGGAGGCGCTCATTGCCGAGGGCCGCATCGCGCAGGAGATCGCCGGTACCGACTGGGCCATGTACCGTGGTCTGCCGGGCGCGGTGGTCGTGAACAAGAAAGGCCGTCGAATCGGCAACGAGGCGGGTCCCTACGACCTGTTCAACCAGGCGTTCGCCTACTATGACACGGGCGAGCCGGGCCATGTGAACATCCCCGCCTACTTCATTTGCGATGCTGCCTGCTGGGCTACCTACTCGCTTCCCGGCCACACGGTAGGCGCCGTGGGCGATGGCGAGGACAGCTACTTCAACGAGACCTACGGCGGAGAAGCTTCCGACCCGTCGGAGGTGCCGGCGCATTTCGTGAAGGCCGACACTCTGGAAGAGCTCGCCGAGAAGCTGGGTATCGACGCGGCTGGCCTCGCTGCCGAGATTGCGACCTTCAACGAGAACGCTGCCAAGGGCGTTGACCCGGTGTACCATCGCGGCGAGAAGCACCTGGACATCAACACCACCGGCGTTATGGCCGGTAGCCGAACCGATCTGGCGAACCCGGTGCTCGCGCCGCTGGCCACGGGCCCGTTCTACGGCGCTGTGTATGTGCCCGGCACCTGCGGCACCGCCGGCGGTCTTACCATTAACGAGAACGCTCAGGTCGTGAACGTGAACGGCGAGCCCATCGAGCACCTGTACGCTGTGGGCAACTGCTCCTCCGGCGTATCGGGTGGAACGTATGTGCACGGCGGCATCAGCCTGGGTTCGGGCGCCGTCATGAGCTGGGTGGCCGTGAACCACGCTCTGGCTGCCAAGGCTTAAGCCAACTTCTGCCGACAGCGACTCCCTCCCTACGCTGCCGGCTCATACCCTCCCCCTTGGGCGGCTTCGCTTCGGCGAAGCCGCCTCCTTTATTAATGGAAGAAAGGTGCTTTAACGGGGAGCATTCCTTTTGCTAATGAGGGAGGTTCTGCTTGAAGTAGTCGATAAGCTCCTGTTTGGAGTGGATGCCGAGTTTCGCGTAGATGCGCTTCGCGTGGGTGCGGGCCGTGCCCTCCGAGATGAACAGCTCTTGCTGCACAATGCGCAGGCTTCGTCCCTCTAGGAGAAGGGACGCCACTTCGGTCTCCCTTTTGGTGAGGCCTGCCTTTCGAGCTACGTCCTCTACGGCCGATTCGCGACTCATGCTTGCCGTGCGTCCCAAAGTGTTCACCCATATCCCCGAGAAGGCGAAGAACCCCACAAGGGTGAGAAGGCAAACGAAGGAGGACAGGTCGACGAGAATGGGATCTGGCAACGGAATGAAATGCTCGCGTCCAATCATCCCGATCGTAACGCCGGCGCCCCAGCACAGGTTGATGAGGGCGAAGTAGGTGGCCTTGCGCAGATCGAGGCCAAACGCCGTGATGACGCCGAGCAGCAGGAAGAGCAGCTGCGAGATGAGGAACAGCGGCGCGGGGTGAGTGAACAGCTCCGAGGGCGAGGTGGCCATGGATACGGTGCCGAGCGCCACCACCAGACCCGTCGCGAACCCGACGAGGCACGGCACGACGATCGGCGAGGACAGGCGCACCTTCTTGGGCAAAGGCCCGAGGCGCGTGGATCTCGGCGCCGGGTTGTTCGCGCCCGCGAGCATGACGAGAGGCGCCCCTACGATGCAGGCGTCGTATACGGCTCGCGGCACCAGCAGAAGCCCCAGATCCAGCAGGTAGAAAAGCAATAGCGAGCCAGACAGCGCCACCGACAGCGTGGAGAAGTCGTCGCATTTCGCCAAGGTCTCCAGGCGAAGCAGTGCGGTGAACGTGCAGATCACAACGAAGAGAAGGGTGAGTGCCGCATGCAAGGTAGCGCTGGGGGCGACGAGGGGCTCCAAGACCAAGCCGAGGGTCACAAGTGTGGCCGTTAGGGCGACACCGATGCGAACGGCCTTGGGAATGCGGTCCCATCGAGCCCAGCCAATGCCTATGACCAGGGCGATGCTGATGATGGGGCCCGGTATGGCGAGGGTTGCGGCGGGGTCGATGAAGGACTCGGTGAAGAGGCTGTCGTAATTTGTCTGGTGCAGCCAGAGCCAAACAACGGCGTCGAGAAGGGCGATCTTCGCCGCCTGTTTTCGATTGACCCTATGGGCTTTTAGGTTGATTTGCACGGTTCCCTCCCTTGAAATTAGCAAATCATATCTTTTGGACGAGGGAAAAAGCCCAAGTACCCGCTTTCGTGAGACAGACATTTCCCAGCCCGCTGGATATGCTTCCAGTGGGTTTGGCCTTGGGCTCTGCAAGTTGTCCGTGGAAAAACAATATAGCAAACCTGGGGCCGAGCCTATTCGTTGGAGGTTTTTTTGTCAAGAAAGGGGATACGACATGAGGCAACTCACGCCGCAGCTATCGCGCCGCTCGTTCATGGCCGCCGGAGCTTGTGCCGCAGTGACATCGCTGGGTTTCCTGGCGGGATGTTCCACTGAGACGGCCGCAGCGCCGGAGGCGAAAGAGGAGCAGCCCAAAGCGCCCGAGGCCGAGACGCCCGCTCCCGAGGCGACGGCCGCCGAGAATCTGCCGGAAACCGGGGATGAGAACGTCGTCTACATCGTCGACCGGCTCGTGACCAAGCCCGGAGAGGGCAAGGCCGTCTACGACGACTTCATGACGAGCATGAAGCCGCTCATCGAGGGCGCTGGTTGGAAGTTCAAGCGCGCCACCGTGGCGCCGGCCATGTGGCTCGACACCGATTCCAACATCATCGAGATCGAGTGGACGATGGCCGATATCGTGCAGGAAGCCTGGGCCTACTCGTCGGGCACGCGCTACAACCCCGAGTATGTGCAGTGGTGGCTCGGCGTTCGCGAGCGCTTGGTTTCCAACGATCGCGTCTACTCAGCGTCCGAAAGCTATATGGAGGTGCTCAACAATGTTTAGTGCAGTGTTTTCGGTGACCCTTGCCGAGGGTGCGAACGCCGAGCAGTACGTCGCCGATGCCAAGGCGGCCGCCGAGGCCGTGAGCCCAGTGTTTCTGGCCGACATGGTGCTTGAGCCCGCTATGCCCGGTGGCAACTTCTTCTGCGAGGTGGGCTTTGCCGACGAGGCCGCCTTCAAAGCGGCCAAGGCCACCGATGCGTGGAGCGTGCTCGACGCTCTTATGCACAATGCGGAAACGGTGACGAACTGCGAGTTCATCGCTTTCGGCGAAGGGCCTACCACGCTCCAGGAGAAGGAGGCTTCCACCTGCCATCGCGTGCTGTTCTTCAGCCTGCGCCCCGGCGCCGATCCGGCGATGGTAGAGAAGATGGAATCGGTCATGAACGACATGACCGCCCATGTTCCCGGCCTGCGCAACTGCAAGCTTGCCAAAGTGGTGGAGTGCTCCGGCACCGATGAGTGGGCCTACGCCTATGAGTGCGACTTCGATGAGCCGATGAGCTTCCTCGGGAAGTACATGTCCACGCCGTTCCACTTCCTGTACATCGACAAGTTCTTCGAGCCGGCCTGCGGCGAGTGGGTGGCCAATCCCAACCTGTGCACTCCCTATCTTGCGCAGGAGAAGCCCTTCCTCGCGAATTTCGCCTAGGAGGCTTGCCCGAGCTTCAAGCTAAGATTCGCTGCGTTATGAGCCCCTGGACAAGGGGCTCATTTTTTGTGTCCGTTTTGAAACCAATACGAGTGCTTTTCCAGGTCTGACCTCCACTTATGCCGAATCTGTTCTTGATAAAATCGAAGGGTTTTTGAGAGAGGAAAATACGTGCGAGAAGGAGCTATCCGATGGTTTCTCGTTTCGAATATCATGCCAGGGAGAGCTTGATGGGAAAGCGTCGTCAGAGGCGCAAGGAGCAACTGAGAAATCGGGCGGTGGCTTTGGCTGCGGGCTTGCTGCTGGTGGGCGTTTGCGGCGTGTCGAGCGCCCTTGCAGTCACCGAGGGCTCGGATGGGCTCGATGTGACGGACGTTCCGCAGGATGCCGCTTCGTTGAGCGCCGCGCCTTCCAGCCTTGTTCCTGCTGAGAACGACACGCTCTGGCAGGTGGCTGCCGAAGGTGGGAGCGATGTCGCCTTGAAGGAGATCGCGAGCCGGGGCGCCAATCTCCTAGCCGCCCGATCCGGGGATCAGGAGGCGGTTGAGGGAATGCAAATCGAGACCGCCGTGATTAAGGCAGAGGGTGCCACTGACCAGAGTTTGATGGATGGAGACTCCTTCTCCGTCGACTTCAACAAGCAATTCACCCTGCACATTGAGGTGGCAAGCGAGTTGAATCTGGCGAACAAAAAGGTGGAGATCACCGTGCCCGATGGGCTGACCGTGGTGGAATATCCGATTCCTGAGCGGGGTGGCATGGCCGAGAGCGTGACGCCTGAAAGCATTGACGATCTGCACAGCGTGAATAACTATGGCGGCTACAACCCCACAAATGGCACCATCACCTATTCCCTCAAAAATACGGCGGAAAAGAACAGCTTTAATATCGTTCTGGCTCCAGACACCGTTCTCTGGAACAGGAGCACGGCGCAGGGCCTTAAGAATCCGCTCAAAATCAGCGTCTACACAGACGATGAAACATATCAGGAAATCTCCGCCGCCCCCAAGATTACGGGCAAATACAATGGTACGGTTGGTGACAACAGAGCCATCCAGACCGGCCCCAGACTGTCACGTGTCGGTGTGAAGACCGGTGTACCCACGGCGGCGAATCAGCCCTTTGCCCTGCGGCAAATCTGGATAAACCCGGACAAGGATTACATCGATATGCCCCAGTTCTTCAAGAAGCTGGAGATCACCATTGCCTTGCCATACTACCCAAAAAGCGGCAGCAATATTTATGCGGAACTCGATCATATCACCTGGGATCCTGCGGGAGAGTCTACCAGGCCCAACCTGCTAGATCCGGAAAATCACAAGGGTGATGACGGCAGCTATAAGGACGGGTTTACCTTTACGCAGAAAACAAATGAAAACGATCACACTATCACACTGACCTGGGAAAACCTATACCTGGAGTACGGGCAGGACTACTTTACTCCTTACTTTAAGTGGACGGCTGATTGTGATGTCACAACTGCAGGTGCTGTCACGTGGGGCAGCAATTCGATTTTAAGCACCGGCAATACAGCCCCCGGATGTTACGAGGGAAAGACGCCTACTACTGACAGTGCCGCAGCAGTGTGCGGCATGATCACATGGCAGGATGACACTACATGGTATCCCTGGAATAATCAGTTTAATACGCTCAACTTTACGGCCCACATCGGCGAAAGTATGGCTATGCCGTACACCCCGAGAAACCCCATCTATAGCGAGTTTAGCACCGACCAAGATATTATCTATTATCTGGGGCAGTTCCATGTGGTGAACCACGGCGGCGATAAGAGCGCACCCAAGACGGTGGAGTTTACTTACGCAAATGCCAATGAAATCGGCGTCACCGCCCAGAAGATCCCCGCATGCGCTAAGTCCGTTACCGTCTATTATAAGACAAACAATGCACCAGATACTGAAAAACAGATAACATGTACTGGTAATGGTAACTACGCGCTGCTTACTGCTCAGGCCGCTAAACTTGATCCAGGCGAATATTTCATCTGGATCAAGGCCGACGTGGGCAGCTATAGCCGGGACTATGTGAGCTATGTGGGTTCCCGAAACGTCGACCCCACCTCTACCTATGGCGGCACCTTTGGCAAGCTGTTGACGAATGAAAACAAAACTTACGGGACTTATGATTCAAAGTCCGGCACTGGTATAGGCTTTGCCACCATGAAAATGTATGATACCCCCACCGTTGACAACGAGGCTATCCATCAAAATGAAAAGACGAGCCAGTACAATGTGACTGTCACCAATGTGGCAGGCGAAATCCCCCTGGCCATGGAACAGGCGTACAAGGAGAATTCCTTGGAGCGAGTGCCCATCCTGAGCGACCCTGAAACAGGGGAGAGCAAGACCTCCGCAACAGCAGGCGACACCATTACCTTCAACGGCTTGCTCAGCTCCTCGGCCTATCCCTATTCCACCAACAACATCATAACGGACCCGGAGATCTATATCCGCTTGCCGGAAAAGATCATGGTTCAAAACATCAAGTTATATCAAGAGGTCGGAAGGAAAGCGGATAAGGTCTTCCTGTTCGACGCAGTTACAGAGACGATACAAAATCCCTTAAGAACAAAAATATCCGAAGGTGCATACTCGTTTGAGGAGGTAGCACCCGCCAAAGCTGCGACGGGTGCTGCCGAAGCCGGCTATAAGCTGTACAAGATTGTCTTCACGGGCAATGATGGGCCCGTGAAGATCGGCTGGTTCGGGCCGGAGCTGGGACAGTATCAGATTGGAATTTCCTTTGATATGGAAATCGCCAAAGACGCAGACGCCATGACTTTGGATATGCGGGATTGCGTGCGGTTCAAGAGCGCCTCGCTGCAATCCTTAAACGACCCCGGAACTCTGGGCCAATATCAGGCCAAGGATACATACGATGTGGACATGGATGGAAATGCAGCCGAACTCGTCAGCACCTTCAACGTCAACGCAAAGGGCACAAAGCTGTCTGTGGTGGCGGCCCGGCTGGGCCTGACCTTCACCTTCGGCGCAAGAATGACGCAGAAAGGCTCTGATGCTGAGTTCGATGCGGAGAAGTATTCCAACTTTGAGGTTGACAAGAACACGGTCTATCTGAAGGACGCAAACCACGTGGTGGATCTGCTGTTCACCCTAAAAAATGAAACCGGGCGGAAGTTTTCCGAGGAGGACGCCCATGCCTTCTATTACTTTATTCCGGTGCCTGAGAAGAATGACTTCTGGGACAGCCATATGCAGGATCAGGCCTTTGAATTTGATATGAGCCTGACCCGTGCGCCGGAGCTTCAGGGAACCTCTGCAGGGCATATTCTGGTCACCTACGCTACGGAAATTGAGTCAACGGCAGCGGCGGGTACTGATAAGCATTATTCCAACACAGCTCAATACAAGACTGAGGAACAGTTATTAGCTGGGTGTACCACCGATGAAGAAAAGGCTGAGCGGTGGAAAAAAGTCAAAATGATCCGCATTGCGGCGAAACCCAATATTGATTCAATCCCGGAAAACGCCGAACTGAAAGTTAATATGCGTTTGGAGCCGATGTTTAATGAGAACGCAGACTTGGTGGGCAGTGAGATCAACTTCGGACCATGTGGGGTATCTCCCTATTCCGTGGGCAACACGCACAATCAGGGGCACAACCCTCTGCCTCGCATTCAGGTGGAGTTCCAGACAGGCATCATTGCTGGTAAGATTTTTATCGATAAAAACTTTAACGGCACATATGACGAAGGCACGGATGCGCTCTGCACCGATAGTGTTACGGTAGAAGCGAACCACAGCAACGGCAATGAAAACTGTACGGAGGGGGATGCTGCGCATAAGACAACCGCCACAGATGGAGTATTTTCATTCACCGGCCGCCGGGCGGACACCTACCATGTGGTTGTCACCAATCCCGGCAGCACCCACGCCAACAGCGAAAATCCCCTGAAATTCTCCCTGCCGGAAGCAGGAGGAAAGTTCTCGCCGGATACGGGAAAGAACAGCGCCACGGCAACCGTCATTTTGGATATGAACAAGACCTCCAATGACATCGCTGCGGCAAAGAATCTGATGATTGGCCTGCAGCAGCCCCATACGGTGACATTTCAGGCAGAGAATGCCACGCTGGACGAGGCATCAACTACCAAGGTGTGGCATGGGGACAAACTGGGGGACGTGACCCCGACAGTTACCGCCGCTGAAGGCTATCGCTTCACCGGAAACTGGACGGACGGAACCAAAACATACACCGCCGATCAACTCAAGGAAGTAGCAATTTCCAGTGACGTGACCTTTACAGCGGAAGTAAAACAGCTCTATTCCCTCACCTATGACCTCAACGGAGGCAGCGGGGCAGCGGCTCCGGAGACCTCCACGCATATCGAGGGCGAGAAGGTCATCCCGGATTATACCGGCACGGAAAATCTGAAAAAGGGCGAAAAGACGATTTTTGTCGGCTGGAGTAAAACGAAGATCGAGAAGGCGCTTCCGGAAGACGCGGAGAAGGGGGATATCGACAAGATTATCTCGCATGATGAGCTCATCATGCCCGCCCAAGATGTTACGCTTTATGCCGTCTACGCGGTGGACGGCAACGGCAACAACAATCCGGATTACAACGATGATGCCGTCCATGTCCGTTACCACGGCAACAACGGCGACTATACGGACATTCTCTGCCCTCACCACCATGTGGCAGGCGCAACGGCGCAGCTCTCCACCAGCGGTACGGTTTCCGGCAAGAGCCTGGGCCATGATAAACCGGCATCTGCCGCCGTCGGCGAGGTAACCTCCCATACCTTTACCTACGGCACCAATATCTTTATTGGTTGGAGCACCAAGCCGATCCTGGACAAAGTGATCGAAACCAAGGCGGAATATGACAACCTGGAAAGCAGCATCAAGAACGAGGTTACGATGCTGGAAAAGCCGGGTAATGATGTTTCCGATGAGGATGCCAAAGACACCGGTAAATATGCCGACGATGACGGCAACACCAATGTTTATGCCGTATGGGCCGCCGACCGCAATAATAACGGAGTAGCGGACTATCTGGAAGAGTGCAAGCTAACCTACGACGGCAACGCCCAGCAGGGCGGCACTGTGACAAAGCTGCCGACGGATACAGATATCCACATCCCTGGCGACGAGGTTGAATTGAGCTCAGCAGTGCCTATCCACGACGATGTGGACGGCAAGACGGTTGTCTTCATCGGTTGGACTGAAACGCAGACGAATTCAATTTTCAGCCGCGCGGACGACGCGCCGGCAACGGCCACTAAGGTTACCTTTGGATCGGCAAATAAGAAAGTTTACGCCGCATGGGGCTATGATGAGAATAACAACGGAACAGCGGATGCGCTGGAGACCTATACCCTTTCTTACAATTTGAACAACGGCGACGGCACACCGCCTGAAACGCAGAAAGATATAAAAAAGCATACGCAAGTGCCAATAAGCGAGAAAAAGGACTTTACGAAGGGCGGCTGTCTTTTCGTTGGCTGGAGTCGCACACCATGCGACGACTTTACCGCCGCGCAACGCAACGAGGCTGAGCGGTGCCTCATCAATGGCACAACAGTCCTCTTTAGCCCTCCGGAAGACATAGTTCTTTACGCCGTATGGGCGCAAGACCGCAACGGGAATGAAACGGCGGACTATCTAGAAACGCAGTATAAGCTCATTTATAACGGCAACGCGCAGTCGGGAGGGTTGATCGAAGGCTTGCCCAACGATAACGGCATTTATCTGACGGGCGAAATCGCCGCACTCAGTCCAATCAAGCCAACCTATCGGCCTGCTGATGGCAAGGAAGTCGTTTTCCTTGGTTGGACTGAACGGCCCGTTAAGATTCTCAGTCGAAGTGATGATGAGCCGTCCCTGGTAGAGAAAGTTACATTCACTGACGCCAACAAAACGGTCCATGCCGCTTGGGGCTACGATGAGAACGGAGATGGTGTCGCCGATGTGGCGGAGACGTACACCCTCTCTTACAATTTGAACGGCGGCGCTGTGAGCGATGGCACTGGTTCTGTCCCGACAGGTCAGACCGGTATCAAGAAGGGCGATACGGTCGTGTTGGCGCCGGGTACGGGCCTCACCCGGTTGCCCAAAAATCCCGACAACATCGCAGAAATTTTCGTGGGTTGGAGTCGAGCCAAGCACAAAGATGCCTTTACGGCCGAGCAGCGAGACGAGGCAGAGAAGGCGCTGGTCTCGGGCAAAATTATCATGGGAACGGAAAATCTTACCCTCTATGCCGTATGGGCGCAGGACCGTAACAATAACAAGAGACCTGATTTCTCCGAAAAGTCATACAAGATCATCTACGACGGAAACGCTCAGGAAAATGGTACGGTTAAGGGGCTTCCCGTTGATGAGGGGCTTCATCTTGCCGGCGACACGGCATCTCTCGGCAGTGCTCGGCCCACTCACAGCGGCCTGAACGGCAAGGAAGTGGTGTTCCTCGGCTGGACGCTCAGTCGTGTCGACGGCATCTTCGATCATGAGGCGGCGCCCACCTCTGCCGATGAGGGCATGGCTCGCGATGGAGCGGCCTCCCACGCCTATGTTAATAGCGTGGAGCTTGTCGATGCCGATGTAACGGTGTACGCGGCATGGGGGTATCAGGAGCATGTTTGGGGCGACTGGGCTGTCGAAACTCCTTCGACCTGCGTTCAGCAAGGAACCGAAAAGCGCACCTGCACTACGTGTGACGCCGTTGAAAGACGGCCGCTCGATGTTCTTCCCCACGAGTGGGAGGCGAATTTCACGGTAGACAAGCCCGTTACCTGCGTTGAGGACGGTCTGAAATCGAATCATTGCAAGCATTGCGGCGCAACGAGATATGCGACGCCCATCCCGTCGGTGGGGCACGTGTTCGGCGGTTGGAAGGCCGATGCGGCGGGGCACTGGCGCGAGTGCACTGTCTGCAACGTCAAGGCGGCTGCGGGGGCTCATGAGTTCCGCGAGGTGATGGCCGATGATGGGCGTCGTCACGAGGTGTGCTCGGTTTGCGGTTACGATCGCGAGAAGCAGGCTATTCTCCCCGCGACGGATGGCGCGAGTGCGGCCAATGGCAGAGGCGGTTCCAGTTGGTTCCAAACGCTAATCCATCTTCCGCAGACGGGCGATCCGCAGGGTTGGTGGGTGGTCGTCCTTTTGGTGGCAACAGCACTTGGGGCGGGCATTTCGGTAGTAGCCTTCGGGCGCATGCGCCGTCTTGCGAGGGGTCGACACGCCAAATAGCGGGAAGGATCATCGGATGGAGCTACGAGAGGACAAGCTCTCGTGTTTAGCAGGAAAGTAGGGCAGGGTGACGCCAAGCAGCCGTCGGGCATCGTATGATTCGCGTAAAATCGTAACATCGCAAAAGGGCGATACGGGATTCGCTTCGGATGGTGCGGATCCGGCGATGCGCGAGGCGAGTCGCTTCGCTTTGCGCACCGTAAAGCATGAGAAAGGTGAACCGATGGGTTTTCCGAGGGAATTAAAGAGAACTGCTGCTGGTGCGGCCGGCTGCAGCTGCCCTTTTAATCCTCAGGGCAAAAAACAGCTCGGGGGGGGGGGCTCCCAGAAAACAATAGGCGCCGCAAGGGGCGCTGACCCCTCTGTTGCGACCGCGCCGACCGCGCCGACCGTCCTTGCGGCCGCCCCTTCGAACGGGAGAGGGGGCAGATAGTCGTGGCGAACATCGTTATTGTTGAAGGCGAGCAATGCGTGGCTGATGTCGTGAAAGCCGCCTTCGAGCGCGAGGGCCATTATTGCGTCACGGTGTGTGACGGGCTTGATGCCGTTGACGCCATTGTAGAAGCGGATTTCGATCTTGCCGTTCTGGGCCTTGGTCTGACGGGCATCGACAGTATTCAATTACTCGAGTACATTCGCACGCTCGATATCCCTACGATCATGGTGCTTGACGCCTCTCAAGAGAAAGAGTGCCTGCACTGCATGGAAATCGGGGCAAGCGCCTGCATCATCAAGCCTTTTTCGGTTCGGGAGCTGCTGTCGTGCGCCAATAAGTTTCTCGAACGCGGCGCGCTCCGCGAGACGCTGCGCATGGGCACGACGGAGATCGATACGACGGCGCGGCAGGTGCGCATAGCCGGATGCGAAGTGGTTCTTTCCCCCAAAGAGTACGATCTGCTCATGCTGTTCGTGAGGAATCCCCATCGCGCTTTTAGCCGAGAAGATATTTATGAGCGCGTATGGCACGGTTATTACCCTTCGAAGTCGAAGGCTGTCGATATAGCCGTTGCGCGTTTACGGAAAAAGATGGGCTGGGACGCGGAGATCAAGGCCATCCGCAAATTCGGCTACCGATTCGATCCGCCATCTATGGGTTAATCCGTCATCTTTCCAGCCATCACCTCGCCTTTTCCCTGCGCGATTATCGTGATTCACGAGTGCGAGTTGTTGCCAGTTTGTTAGAATGGGGCATACTCGCAACAAATGTGTCCGAAGGAGAGATGCGCGCCCATGGAAATGACGAAAGAGCAGCTTGAGCTTATCGCCAATCAGCTGGCCACCATTAAGGAGCGGTCGCCGTTCTACGCGAAGAAGTTCGAAGGTATCGATGTCGCGGACGTGCGCACCCAGGCCGACTTCGAAAAGCTGCCCTTTTCCGAGAAAGATGACCTGCGCGCGGTGTATCCGCTGGGGTTGCAGGCGGTGCCCGACGAGGAAGTCGTGCGCATCCACAGCTCCTCGGGCACCACGGGCACGCCGGTTATCATCCCCTACACCCAGCAGGACGTCATCGACTGGGCCACGCAGTTCGCCCGCTGCTACGAGATGGCGGGCATCACCCCGCTCGACCGCATCCAAATCACCCCGGGCTACGGCCTGTGGACGGCCGGCATCGGTTTCCAGCTGGGCGCCGAGCGCCTGGGCGCCATGGCCATTCCCATGGGGCCGGGCAACACCGAGAAGCAGCTGAAGATGATGCAGGATTTGAAGTCCACGGTCATCTGCGCCACCAGCTCCTACGCGCTGCTTCTCGCCGAGGAGATCACCAAGCGCAACCTGCGCGACAAGATTCACCTGAAGAAGGGCGTCATCGGCTCCGAGCGCTGGGGCGAGAAGATGCGCAACCGCATTCAGGACGAGCTGGGCATCGAGATTTACGACATTTACGGCCTCACCGAGGTGTACGGCCCGGGCATCGGCATTTCCTGCGACGCCCACGACGGCATGCACATCTGGGACGACTTCGTCTACATCGAGATCGTCGATCCCGAAACCGGCGAGGTGCTGCCCGACGGCCAGGAAGGCGAGCTGGTACTCACCACGCTGCGCAAGCAGGGCGCGCCGCTCATCCGCTACCGCACCCACGACCTCACGCGCATCGTGCCCGGCACCTGCGCCTGCGGCAGCCGCCATCCACGCATCGCCACGCTCACCGGGCGCACCGACGACATGTTCAAGGTGAAGGGCTGCAACATGTTCCCGGCCCAGGTGGAGGAGGTCATCAAGGCCACCGACGGCACCAGCTCCGAATACCAGGTGATGATCGAGGCCGTCGATGGCCACGACGTGCTCACCGTGCTGTTCGAGACGCCGCTTGAAGGCGAGGCGCTGGCGCGCTGCGAGGAGGAGCTCGCGCTCATCTTCAAGGCGAAGCTCGGCTGCACGCCGGAGGCGAAGGGCGTGCCCATGGGCGAGCTGCCGCGTTCCGAAAAGAAGACCAAGCGCATCTTCGACAGCCGCTACTAAGCGCGCCGCATTCGAAGGGGGGCGAGAGCCATCATTACGAGCTTGAGTGAGAAGCAGACGATCCTCATCGTTGATGACTCGATGCTGAATCGCGCACTGCTTGCCGACATGATCGGCGATGCCTACCGCATCATCGAGGCGGAGGACGGCAAGCAGGCCGTGGCGGCGTTGCAGAAAGAGGGCGCGGGCATATCGCTCGTGCTGCTCGACTACGTCATGCCGCAGATGAACGGCTTCGACGTGCTGGAGGTCATGAACAAAAACGGCTGGATCAAGGACATCCCGGTCATCATGGTGTCCGCCGAGTCCGACGCCGCCTATATCGAACGCGCCTACGAGCTGGGCGTGACCGACTTCATCAACCGCCCCTACGACGTGAACATCGTCCGCCGCCGCGTCATGAACACGCTCATGCTGTACCAGAAGCAGCGCACGCTCATGGGCATGGTGGCCGACCAGGTGTACGAGCGCGAGAAGTCCAACAACCTCATGGTGTACATCTTGTCGCACATCGTGGAGTTCCGCAACGGCGAAAGCGGCATGCACGTGCTGAATGTGCAGGCCATGACCGAGATGATCTTGACGCAGCTCATGCGCCTGACCGATCAGTATCCGCTGACCACCGAGGACATCTCGCTCATCACGATGGCCTCCAGCCTGCACGACATCGGCAAGATCGCTATTCCCGAGGAGATACTGAACAAGCCGGGCCGCTTCACCGACGAAGAGTTCGCCATCATGAAGACGCACTCCGCTGTGGGCTCGGATATGCTGGACGATCTGGAGCTGTACAAAGACGAGAAGCTCGTGCGTGTAGCGCGGGATATTTGCCGCTGGCACCATGAGCGCTGGGACGGCCGCGGCTACCCCGACGGCCTGGCGGGCGACGACATTCCCATATCGGCCCAGGTGGTTGCTTTGGCCGACGTGTACGACGCCCTGACGAGCCGTCGCGTCTACAAGCCGCCCTTCAGCCACGAAGAGGCCCTGCGCATGATTCGCGAAGGGGAGTGCGGCGCGTTCAACCCGCTGATTTTGGAGTGCCTGGAGGCGGTGGCGGACGATCTGGAGAAGCGCCTGAACCACGGCATCACGGGCCGCGAGATTTCGATTGACTCGCTGCATTTGTCCGAGGCGACGCTGGATAACGGCGACGCCGAGGCCTCGAGCCGCACTCTCGAGCTGCTCGACTACGAGCGCATGAAATACCACTTCTTCGCTTCCATGAGCAATGAGGTGCAGTTCGAGTTCACCGAAGAGCCGCCGATGATCGTGCTGTCCGACTGGAGCGACCACAAGCTCGATCTGCCCGAAATCATCATGGATCCCTACAACGACGAGGCCTTCTGTGCGACGTTCGGCCAGGAGAACCTGCAGAAGCTCAGCCGCCTTTTGCGCGCCACCGCCATCGACGACCCGGTGGTCGATATGGAAATGGAGGCGACGGTGGGCGGCGAGACGCGCTGGTTCCACGTGCTGGCGCGAGCGTTGTGGTCGGGGCCTTCCGACCCGGTTTACCTGGGCTCCATCGGCAAGCTCATCGATATCGATGACAGGCAGGCCGAGCTGATCGACCTGCAGTTCAAAGCCTATCACGATCCGCTGACCGAGGTGGTGAACGGGGCGTTCGCCCGCAAGGTGATCGCCGAGCGCCTGGGTGCCGAGGGCGAGTGCGACCGCCATCGCGACCGCCACGTGCTGGCGCTGTGCTATTTGGACTTCTTCAAGCAGGCCAACGACACGTACGGCCATCAGTTCGGCGATCGCGTGCTGAAGCACTTCGCCGAGCGTTTGCAGGAAAGTGTGCGCGGCGAGGACGTGGTGGCCCGCGTGGGCGGCGACGAGTTTTTGCTGTGCATGGAGTGCCCGGTTGACCCGCGCCCGCTCATCGACCGCATTCATCAGTCGCTCGAGGGCGATTTCGAGGGGTTCCCCCTGTCGGTGTCTATGGGCGTGGCCGTCACCGACGGCGTTGCGCGCGACTACGACGAGCTGTTCCGCCGGGCCGATGTGGCGCTGTACCACAAGAAGCGCGGCGGCCGCAGCGGGTATGTGTTTTACGACGATTTGGATGAGGAAGAGCGCGACTCGTTGCTCGAAGAGGCGCATACGGCGCTCTCGGGCATCGACAGAGACGAATCCGACCAGTAGACTGTCACCCAAGGGATAAAAGGAGACTGAGATGTCGTTGGAGATTGCTTACGCTGCCATGGGCGGCGATTTGGAAACCGTGCGCGGACGCTTGCTTACCGACGAGCGCATCGAGAAGTTCGCGAAGATCTTTTTGCAGGACACATCGATGCAGACGCTGGAAAGCGCTCTTGAGGCGGGCGACCTTCCCGAGGCCTATCGCGGAGCCCACACGCTGAAGGGCGTGAGCCGCGACTTGGGCTTCACGCCCCTGTTCGAGGCCGCCGCCGCGCTGTCCGATGCGCTGCGTTTGGATGACGCCGGCGTGCCGGCAAGGGTGGAGGCGGTTCCCGAGCTGATGCCGGCTGTGCGCGCCGCGTATGCCCTGGTGGTCGATTCCATCGCCATCATCTAGCGCGGGCAGCGCGCTGGCGACTGCTCTTGACATCACGTGCGGCTGACGCGAGATCGCACAAAGAATGAAGGCCGAGCCGGGGAATAGGGTCTCGAGCCTGAAAGGAACACAGCGAATGACTGAAACAGACAACAAAACGAGATACGGCCGCATTGTCGTGATTTTTATCGCGCTGGCCATAGTCATCGCCGCGTTCGTACTGTTCATCACCATGAACAACGAGCGCATCTCCGAGCAGAACACGAAGTATCTCCAGGGTTCCACCGAGCAATCGGCGCGGCGTATCAGCGAGTGGATGACCGACTCGCAGACCGAGATCAAGCTTTTGTCCTCCATGTACGAGAGCACGCTTTCGAGCGTTGACGAGATCAGCGCCGATGGCATTGAGCAGCTGGCGAACTACACGAAGTTCGATTACACCACCATTTCCTTGGCGGACGGTCGCACGATTGATGACAGAGGGCAAGTGGCCGATGCCTCTGATCGCGAGTACTTCGTGCGTGGCTTCGAGGGCGAATCGGGCGTGTGCGCCGTGGACAACTCGCTGTTCTACGACGATCTGTCGGTTGTCTTCTACACCCCGTTGTTCTTCGAGGGCGACGTGGTCGGCGTTATCTCGGGCGCCTACCGGGAAGACTCCATGGAGAAGTTCCTGCGCACCTACATTTTCGGTGAGCAAACCAATACCTACCTGCTCGCGCGCAATGGGGATGTGATGGCCCATTCGTCCATCACCTATACCAACGGGGTGAAAAACGCCGTCGACCTTTACCTTGAGGAAGATTCCTCAGGCAACATCTCCCGCAACGATTTGGAGTCGTCGCTGGAAAACGGCGTTTCCGTTACCTTCAATTACGTGGGCGACTCGGGCTCCGGCACCGCTTACGTCATGCCTATCGAGAACTACGATTGGCTGATCATGCGCACCTTCCCCAACTCTATCACCGACGGCATGCAGAGCCGGGCAAACGCGGTGGGACTCATGCTGGTGGCCCTGGTCGGTGGCGCCCTGGCCTTGGTGGCGGGCTTCTTGCTGGTGCAGGTTATGCGTCAGCGCCGCAAGCTCTTGAGCGAGAGCGAGCACGTGACGAGCATCGTGAACTCGTCGCTGGCGCTCTTCCAGCGCTTCGCGGTGATCGATTTGGTCGACAATACCTACGAGTACCTGAAGGACGAGGGCATTAAAGACGATCTGCCGCGCAACGGCGAGTACCATATGTTCCGGTACTATTGGCAGACGCGTTTCTGCGATGACGAGGAAGCCGAGCGTATGAAGGCCGAGCTCATGCCGGAGTTCATTCGCGAGAACCTGACGCCGGACGTGTCGCACTTGCATTTCGAGTACCGCCTGAAGGATCCCGAGACCGACGAGGTGCGCTGGCTGCAGGCCTCTATGCTGCCGCTTCAGCGCGACGCGGCGAAGCAGGTGACGAGCGTGCTTCTGTCGGTACAGGATGTCACCGATGTGAAGGAGCGCGAGATTGCGAACCGCATCGCCCTGGAGGATGTCTTCCGCGAAGCCGAGCGTGCCAGCCGCGCGAAGACTGACTTCCTCAATTCCATGAGCCATGACATCCGCACGCCGATGAACTCCATTATGGGGCTGACGGCCATTGCCTCGATGTATTTGGACGATCCGGAGCGCGTGAAGGATTGCCTCACGAAGATCACCGCCTCGAGCCGGCATTTGCTCGGCCTTATCAACGAGGTGCTTGATATGGCGAAGATTGAGAGCGGCAATTTGGGGTTGTCGGAGGAAGACTTCGATCTGCCCGAAACGGTGGAGAGCCTGCTTTCTATCATGACGCCGCAGGTCAACGATAAGAAGCTGAACTTGAAGGTGGAGATCGCCGATATCCAGCACGAGCACGTGGTGGGCGACCCCATGCGCCTGCAGCAGGTGTTCGTGAACATCATGGGCAACTCGGTGAAGTTCACGCCCGAGGGCGGCACCGTGAGCCTGCGCATCAAGGAACTTCCGAGCCGTGTGAAGGGCTCGGGCTGCTACGAGTTCACTTTCTCCGACACTGGCTGCGGCATGTCCGAGGACTTCGTGAAGACGGTGTTCGAGCCGTTCACGCGCGCCAACGACTCGCGTGTCACGAAGGTGGAGGGCACGGGCCTCGGCATGTCCATCGTGCGCTCGGTGGTGAACCTCATGAACGGCACGATTGACGTGAAGAGCAAGCTCGGCGAGGGCACCACCTTCACGGTGACGGTGTACATGAAGCTGCGCGACGGCGACGATCAGGATCTGACGCCTTTGGAGGGCCTGCGGGTGCTAGTGGCCGACGACGAGGAGGCTGCCGCCGAAAGCGCTTGCGAGGTGCTGAAGTCCATCGGCATGGAGCCCGACTGCGTGTTGTCGGGCGAGGACGCCGTTGAGGCGGTGCGCCATTCGGTCGAGGATGAGCGCAGCTACGTAGCCGTTATTCTTGACTGGAAGATGCCGGGCAAAAGCGGCATCGAGGCGGCCCGCGAGATTCGCGAGATTGTCTCCGATGACATGCCCATCATCATCCTGTCGGCCTACGACTGGACGGCCGTCGAGCAGGAGGCCCGTTCGGTGGGCGTGGACGCCTTCATTGCCAAGCCGCTGTTCAAGAGCCGTCTCGTGCATGTGATGAAGGGCCTGCTCACGTCCGAAGAGGAGAGCGAGCCGACCAGCGAGTACGAGGTGCTCAAGCAGAGCGATTTCAGCGGGCATCGCGTGCTTTTGACCGAGGACAATTCCATCGCCGCCGCCATCGCCCTGGACATCATGGGCATGACGGGCTTGGAAGTGGATCATGCTGAGAACGGCCGCATTGCGGTGGAGAAGCTGCTCGACGCGGAGCCGGGCTACTACGACCTGGTGTTTATGGACATTCAGATGCCCGTGATGAACGGCTACGAGTCGGCAAGCGCTATTCGCGCCGCCGCCGAGGGCAAGGGCCTCGACGATACGACGATTACGCCGCGTCCCGATCTGGGCGAAATTCCCATCGTGGCGCTGACGGCCGATGCCTTTGCCGATGACGTGGCCCGTGCTCGTGCCGCCGGCATGAACGCCCATATGTCCAAGCCTATGGAAATCGAGCTTCTGGTGAAGACCCTGAAGGAGTGGCTGTAGCGGTTTGGCGCGCAGACTGACATACCGCCGTGCGGCGACCGTCGTTGCCGTGGCCCTGATGCTGGCGTGTGCGGCCTTGCTGGTGGCCTGCGGCGGCTCGTCGGGAAGCTCGGGGGGCTCGGGCGGATCCGGCATTCCCGGAGGCTCGGGCGACCCGAACAATGGCGAGAGCACTACTTCGGGCCCGGCCTACTCCGTGCCCGGTTCGGTGGCTCTGGTCGCCTTCAACGAGGGCGCCGCCCAGACCGGCAACGAGTGCGCCATCGACACCTCGCAGCTGGCCCAGGGCGTCGTGGGCGCTTCCGCGAGAAACGATGCGCGCCTGAAGTTCCAGGTGGTCAAGGGCGAGATGAGCTACAACTACGATTTGCCCGGCGACGGCACGCCCATCATCGTGCCCATCAACATGGGCGATGGCCCCTACACCTTTCGCGTTATGCAGAACACCTCAGGTAACAACTACGTGGAGCTGTTCAGCGTCATCGAGAACGTGAACCTTTCCAGTGAGACGGCGCCCTTCCTCGTGCCGAACATGTTCGTGAATTACAACGAGTCCTCCGCCGTGGTGGCGAAGGCGCGCGAGCTGGCCCAGGGCGCTGCCAATCAGGGCGATGTCGTGCGCAACATCTACCAGTGGGTGGTGGACAACATCACCTACGATCACGACAAGGCCGCCCAGTTGGCCTCGGCCACAGGATACGTGCCCGATCCGGACGCAACGTTGGCCTCGGGGACGGGCATCTGCTTCGACTACGCATCGCTGGGCGCGGCCATGCTGCGCAGCCTTGGCATTCCCTGCCAAGTGATTACCGGCTACGTTTCTCCTGATGATGTGTACCATGCATGGAACATGGTATATATTGACGGAGAATGGATAAGCGTCGAGATAAGCATTAAGCCGAACAGCTGGACGCGCGTAGATTTGACCTTTGCCGCCAGTGGCGCCGCAAGCACCATTGGCGACGGCACGAGCTATACCGATCGTTACACCTACTAGAAGAAGGGCAGGGGACGCCATGGCCAAACCAAAACTCGATAGCGCAGGCATCAGCCTCTTCTGCGAGAGCGTTGCCATGATGCTGGCGGCGGGCATCCAGACTGACGAGGCCGTGGGAATGCTCTCCGAGGACATTGGGGATGTGGCTCTGCAGGCGACCTGCGAGAGCGTTTACGGGCGCCTGTGCGCCGGGGATACGCTGGCGGTCGCCATGAAGGCGTCCGGCGCCTTCCCCCGCTACGCCGTGGATATGGTGGGCGTGGGCGAGGCCTCGGGCCGCCTGGAGGAAGTGCTGCGCTCCCTCGGCGTCTACTACGACGAGGAGGACCGCCTCTTCGCGAAGATTCGCTCGTCGGTGGGCTATCCGGCGGCGCTGCTGTGCATCATGAGCATCATCTTGGCCTTCACGGTTATCATCATTCTGCCGGTGTTCGAGGACGTGTACGTTTCCATGGCTGGCTCGCTCACCGACGGCTCCTCGGGGGCCGTGGGCGTGTCGGTGGCTATCGGCTGGGTGGCCCTCGGCATCACGCTCATCTGCGCTATCGTGGCTGTGGGCGCTGCCATCGCCTGCCGCTCGGAAGCGGGGCGCATCGCGGTGATGCACCTTATGGAGAAGTTCCCGGCCACCCGTCCCGCTATGGAGCAGCTGGCCGTGTCCCGGTTCGCCTCGGCGCTGGCCGCCTACACCGCCTCGGGCATCAACACCGACGAGGCCATGCGGCGCGCCATCGAGGTGGTGGAGCACGAGGGGCTTAAGGTGAAGGCCACGGCCGCCTACGGGCTGATGATTGACGCGGAAAGCCCGCGCTCGCTCGCTCAGGCCATCAGCGAAGCCGAGGTGTTCGAGCAAATTCACGCGCGCCTGCTCACCATCGGCACGCGCTCCGGCTCGCTGGACGCGGCGCTCGATCGCCTGTCGGCCAACTTCTTCGACGACGCCATTCTGCAGATTGATGCCGCCATTGACAACATCGAGCCGGCTTTGGCCGCCTTTCTCACCATTGCCGTGGGGGCCACGCTCATCTCGGTCATGCTGCCGCTGATCGGCATCATGGGTTCGATCGGCTAGCCATCATGATTCACGGTAAGACAGCCCAGATGCAGCAGCGGCGCACCCGGCGGGTGGTTGCCGTCATCGCGGCCGTGGTGCTGGCCGTGCTGCTGTGGTTTGCCTGGGATATGACGAGCGCCCAGACCGAGGCCCAATCGGCGGCTTCGGTGCGCACGGCGGTGCTGGATGCGGCCATGCAGTGCGCGGCGGTGGAAGGGGCCTATCCGGCGCGCCTCAGCTATTTGGAAGAGCATTACGGGCTCATTGTGAACCACCAGGATTACGCGGTCACCTATGAGGCCTTCGCCTCCAACGTGCCGCCCAGCGTGGTGGTGGTGCCGCGATGACCGAGAAGCTGAAAGGGGCGACCCGGCTCGCCTCGTCGAGCAAGACCTACGGGGCCGGCGGTGTGCGGCGTCAGCGCGAGCGCGATTTCGGGCGCGTGTTCACAGGGCTTCTGTTCGCGCTGTTCGTGGCGACGCTGCTGATGGCCATCCTGGCCGGCACCGACGTGTATCGCGGGCTGAACCGCGAGGGAGACGCGGCCGACAACCAGCGGCTCTCGCTTACGCTGCTTGCCAACGATGTGCGGGCCAACGACCAGATTGATGCGGTGGCCTGCGCTTGGGTGACCGAAGAGGGAGTCGACATGGTCGTCGCCCAAGGCCGCGAGGAGCTGGGGCTGCCCGAAGCAGCCGGCGCCAGCGACACGCGCTGCCTTTTGGACGGCCCGGCCCTGGTGCTGCGCGAGACGCTGCCCTCCGGGGTGTACGAGACGCGCCTGTACCGCTACGACGGCGTCATCATGGAGGAGTACGCCCTGGCCGATGCCCCCTACGACCCGTCGAAGGCCACGGCCATCGTGCGGTCGTCCGTCTTCGACTTCTCCTACGGGGGAGGATTGCTGACCATCGTCACCGATGCCGGACAGACGTCGGTGGCTCTGCGCGCGGCGGGAGGTGATGCGTGATGGCCGGAGGATCCGAGAGTCGTCGCTCCATGGCGTCCGCTTCTGTGGCCGCCCATAGGGCCGAGGCGAATGTCGCCGACGCGCGCCTGGCCCGTTACAACGACCGCATCGGACGCGTACGCAAGGAGCGGGCCGTGTGGCCCGGCGCCGCCTTCATCGTGGAGGCGCTGCTTCTGCTCGTGTTTCTGACGGGCTCGCTGGCGGTGCTCATGAACCTGAACGCCGAGGCCGACCGCATAGGTCGCGAGAGCGCCGATCTGATGGACGGGCTCGTGCTGGCCTCGAATGTGGCCGAGGAGTTCGCCGCCGATCCGATTGCCTTCAAGGAAGCCTACGAGGCCGACCCCATGGCCGATCGCTGGTTGTCGCAGCCGGCGCACGAGGTAGAGAACGGCTCCGACCTCTTGTCTGCCGAGTGCACGTTTCGCACCGAGGACACCGAAGCCGGGACGATGCACTACCTGACGCTTGAGGTGTGGAAGGTGCGGGTTCTTAATGACTCGGCCAAGGCAGCCGAGGAAGGCATTGGATTTGCCCCTGGCGGTCTTTGCTTCGAGAAGTGGGAAGAGAGCCCCGTGTACGCGCTGGAGACGTCGCGCTATGTGCCCGCCGACGGTGCCCGTACCGCCCGTTCGGCTACCGGTGCGGCCGACGATGCGACGCGGTCGGTCGTGCTGGATGATCCTGCGGCGCCGCCCGTGGTGGGCGCGACCGGCGG
>OLRQ01000378.1_pt1 | contig 48651 bp, 36 predicted proteins | sample 1671971 | NCBI WGS metagenome assembly OLRQ01 (sample SAMEA3136631, study PRJEB25190) | human gut metagenome | biome: human gut; feature: human-associated habitat; material: faeces | place: Austria | collected 2013
AGAACCTGAACTCCTTCAAGGCGATCGCCCGTGCGATCGAAGGGGAGCGTGCCCGTCAGATCGAGCTGATCGAGGAGGGCAGGCAGGTCATTCAGGAGACACGCCGCTGGGATGACAATAAGGAATATTCCTATCCGATGCGTTCCAAGGAGGATGCGCATGATTACCGTTACTTCCCGGATCCGGATCTTGTGCCAGTCATCATCAGTGATGAGTGGCTGCAGGCGGTAAAGGACCGCCAGCCGGAGCTGCGCACCGAGAAGCTTGCACGCTATAAAAAGGAATTCGATATCCCGGATTATGATGCGGAGATCCTGACCGGTTCCAAGCATCTGGCAGATCTGTTCGAGGAGACAACAGAGCTGTGCGGCAAGCCGAAAAAGGTATCGAACTGGCTGATGGGTGAGACGCTCCGTCTGCTCAAGGAGGCAGGGCAGGAGCCGGAGGAGATCACTTTCTCGGCCGCACATCTGGCAAAGCTGATCGAGCTGCTCGACGCAGGCACGATCAACCAGACCGTCGCCAAGGAGGTCTTCGAGCAGATCTTCCGTGAGGATATTGATCCGGAGCAGTACGTCGAAGCGCATGGCCTGAAGATGGTCAACGATGACAACCTGCTTCGCACCGTCGTCGAGCAGGTCATCGCCGCCAATCCGCAGTCTGTCGCTGATTACAGGGGCGGCAAGGAAAAAGCCCTCGGCTTCCTCGTCGGCCAGACCATGAAGCAGATGAAGGGAAAAGCAAATCCGGGCGCAGTGAACAAGATGCTGAAGGAGTTGCTGTGAATGAAAGGACAATATAATAGGTAGAAATGTGTGAAAGGCTGTCGTATCAGAAATGGTGCGGCAGCCTTTTTACGCACTATTTTCCAAAAAGATCACTATGAGTTCCCGAACGAGCCAAAGTCAGTATTAATACCTCTTCTTCAATGCGGTAAATGAGCAGCCAGTCCGGAAGAATATGGCATTCGCGATGTCCAATCCAATTTCCGGTTAATGCATGATCTTTGTTTTTATCGGGAAGAGGTTCTCCCAGCGCAAGTGTGGCGATTACTATTTCCAGTAGATCAATGTTTAGACCGCGCTTCATAGCCAGTTTAAAATCTTTTTTAAATTGGCTGGTGGTTTTAACGGTATATTTTGTTTTCCTCATGCTTTCAGATCTGCAAACAGTTCGTCCAGGTCCGTGTAGCCTTTTACGGATGGATCTTTTGCAATCCTTTCTGCCTCCAGCATGGCGGCAATCGTTTCTTTGTTTGGGCGATCCAGAGAAATGTCAAACGGGATTCGACCTTCACGGAGTGACTGACGAACAAAAATATTGAATGCGGTAGACAAGTTCATGCCGAGTTCACCGAAGAATGCATCAGCCTGTGCTTTTAAATTGGAATCCATGCGGATACTGATATTCGTGGTAGAGCCAGCCATAGTATCATCTCCTTTCTTGCTGATGATTATAAAATATGCTATTTACACGAAAAAATCAATAGTTTGCACGAAAAAAACAGTAAAAATTATTTTTATCAACAAGTAAAAAAACGAAAAAACACTTGATTTGCGAGACAAATTGTATTACCATGTAAATAAATGAAAATTGTGCATAATACAGCTGCTTTTTGCATCTGAATGAAAATATAATGGGAGAATGCATAAAAAGAGCAGGAGAAAAGCACGAAAAAGCAACAGGTTGTATCGACTGGAAAGAAGGCGGACGGATACAGCGGGAAGGGAGAGGCGTATGAAGAGACAACGGGCAGCGCTTGGTATGGCAGTGATGATGGCAGTGTCATCTCTGTGCGGAAGCTATGTGTCGGCATCAGCGATGGAGACGTGGCAGGCGGATGCGATGATTCTGGAGGAGGAACTGGCAGCAGAGGAGATTTTAGAGGAAGCAGAGCCGACACCGGGAGCAGAAGAAGTACCAGAGACAGGGGTAACGACAGAAACAGAAGCCGAGACCGGTGCAGCTATAGACGGGATGGACGGCCTGCAGATCACAGGCATCGAAGAGCTGACACCAGAAGAGGCGGATCAGCTTCCAAAGATCGAGCTGCAGGATGAAGAAGGCGAGGAAAATTCAGGCGAAATCGAGCCAGAAGCCGAACTGGAAGGATTTCCGGGTGATGAGTCACTGCTTCCGGGATGGGGATATAGCATCAATTCAGAATATGGTCTTCGGGTACGGAATGAGGATTATCCGGACGGAGCTATCGTAAGAGCGCAGATTACAGGCGTGTGGATTGATGATCCGGAAGGCTTATTTAAGTATGAGCCCTGGCAGGGAGAAGACAATGCCTCAGATGAAACGACTCCGTCAGGTGTTCGTCTGCAGCCGGATGATGTCGGAAACTACTGTGTCGAAGTAAATGATGAGGGAAGAACCGGCGAGGCAACCCTTACGAGCTGTTATGTAAATGAGACAGAAGGGGTATGTGGATATAAGACCGTAAATTTATATGCGGTAGCGTCGCGGTACGATGCAGGCTATAAATTTAGCACCGGGACATACAAGCTGCTTCCGGGTGAGGAGATGGATATTACGACCTCTTTGAATCACAGGTGGTATATCCAAGAGGAGAATCGGGAGGAGGAAGAGCCGGTCAAAGATTATACGATCTTGCTTGGAAATGAGGAAGGTGGTACAGGGACAACATGGAGCAGCAATACGATAGACGTCTCTGTCGATGAAGAAGATGGGACAACGCTTCATGTGACGGCAAAGTCTTTAGATAACATAGCGGGAGCAGACCGTTGGAGCAACATACCAGTACGCTATTATCTCATCAACGGAAAAGAGAAAGAAGAAGTGGCGTATGCAGAAATTGGCGTTGTCGTGTTGGAGGACTATTACCGGATCGTTGCAGATACACTGAAGATTGAGAATCCGATGCTTGATGGTATTGTTGATTTTTCTGCGCTTGGAATTTCTACGGAACATTATTATCTTCCAACTGAGCCGGAGACAACAGAGAATATCCGTTATCTGCTGAAATATGATACAAATGCATGGGAAGCGGTAACAGAGGCTGAGACGCATGTGACAACGAAAGAGGATGCGAAAGAACCAGAGCAGTACGGGCTTCTGAAATTAAAGCGTACTGGAAACTGGGATACGACAGTTACGGTGATTGCGCAACACTATATAGACGAGGAAGAAAACGCGCACTGGGATGAAGTAGACCGGCTGGAGTATCGGTTTGATCAGATTGATTACGATTCGCGGTTTGATTTCCACTATGGAGATGCGAATGGATCAGATATCCTGCTTTACGGCGATGGCAGCAAGCCGCTGACGGTTTCTCTGAACTGGAAGGAAATGAATGACCTTGAAGTGGCCGCAGGGGATATCGAATGGACGGTTAAAGTGTCTGAAGGTGAAAATAAGAACGAAAATTTGGATGACTATGGAATTAAGAAGGCTGTTTCAGAAGATGGGAAAAGTGTGACGCTGAAAGCAGACAACTGCGAACGCAGTGATATTGCCCTGTGGGTTGAGGCAAGAATTTCTAAGTATGGAAATGAGCTTACAAGCCCTGCCAGTGACATCTCTGTGGCAAAGACAGAATTATTTGACGCAGACGGCCTTCCGGGTAATGATAAGCGGCTCATACCGGGATGGCCTTATGATATTGATCCAGAATACCAGATTTATGTAAGGGATCTGCAGCATCCGTGGGGTGAGGAGATTCCAATTGCGATTACAGAAGCATGGATTCAGGATAAAGAGGGCGCATTTGAATATACTCCGGAGTTGGATGAGAACGGAAAGATCATACAGTCAGAATATGGAGTGAAGCTTCGGGAAGAGGACGGCTACCATCTGAGAGCAAAGCAGGACTGGACAAAGGTGCCGGAGGGAAACGCAACACTTACCTACTCATATGCATTTTTTAATGATGCAGGAGAGGCAAGTTATTCTGGGCAGAACTCCGTACAGCTTGGCGTGATCACCGAGCGCTATGACCATTCCTACAGATTTGAGGATGGAAGAGAAGAGCTGCTTCCGGGAGATGAGGCATATCTTGACACGACCCTGTATTATACCAGATATGACGTAGATGCAGGCGATTATCAGGAAGATGAAATTGGAGATTATACGGTTACCCTGCAGGAAAACGAAGATGGATCACCGGCATGGGAAGATGAGCTTGTCGATGTTTCATTTGAGGGAACACGAATCAAAGTAACAGTAAGCAAGGAATGTACCGAGTGGTATGAGACATCGATTCCGGTCGATTACTGGGTAGGCTATGATAACGTTTACTCGGACAGCATTCGAGTAGCGATCAGCCCGGACTATTATGTCATTACACCGGAAAGGCTTCTTACGGCGCCGGATGAGCTTGGCGAGTCTGTGCAGATGAATCCGCTGGTAGGAGAAACAATTGACTTTGCAGAGCTGGATGTGACTGCGTGGCATTACCACAGAACAGAGCAGGGAAGCAGTGCGGAAGAAATCAATGTGGATGGAGCGCAGTTCCGCTACCGTATGGAATATGACTCAGAGGCGTGGACGGTTGAAGGCGAGCTTTCTGAAGAAGAGAAAGCGAATGGATACCTGATCGGACTCCGCACACTTCGGCGCATCAAAAACGGGGAAGCACCGGTTCGGATTATTCTGGAAGAGCATGTAGAGGACGAAGAAAGCGGAGAATGGAAATGGGAAGAAAGAATCGGAAGAGACTATTGGTTTTTTGAGGCAGATTATATGCCTGCCCTGTCGTTCTACTATGGCAACAGCAAAACCTACGATCCCTATATTTATACAGATGGAAAGGGTCTGACACTGACTTTTGACAGCATTACCTCTGAGCTTCCGAAAGCTTCAGAAAATTCAGAGGAAGGCAGTAAGGTATACAGCCTGGAATGGAATGTCTATGACTTGGACGAGAATGGCGAGCAGACGGAGGTAAAGTATATTGACATCTCAACCTCAAAGGATGGAAATTCTATCACATTAAAGGGTAAAGAAGATATCGATCAGCATAAGGGTGCGCTGTTTCAGGTGGAGGCAATACTTTGGGCGTATGATGAAGAGGTAGCCCGGATAGGGACCGAAATTAGTGTGGCAGGATCACAGTACAGGTTCGTGAGTGAACCGTTTACAGACTCGGATATTTATCTGCTGGCTGGCTCGAAGGAAAGTGCACAGTATTTCCAGAAGGATTCAGATGGAAAGATCCGGTTGGAGCTTTATCGAAAGGATGAAAATTATCCGGATGGGCAGTGGGATACGGTACTGCTCAGTAAAATTGAGTTTGCGAACCGCGAAGATGCAGAAAAAGATATTGTCCATATAAAAACATCGGATGATGGCTTTAAAGTGAAGGGGGGAAAAAATCCAGGAGAGGTTGAACTGAAATTCAGCATTACTGATGAAAATGGAAACGCTCTTGCTCCGGTCTATTGCATTGCACATGTCCGTACGGAATATACGGCAATTGGCGACTGGTTCATTGACAGCCCGACAGATGCAGGTACGAACCTCCTTCCGGGTCAGCAGATGACGATAAAGATGGATGTATACCGCGGTGGAGTTGACGAAAATGGAACGTTTTACGAGCGGAAAATGGCGGAAGACGAGTACAATGTAGAGTTCTGCGATTATGATTCCGACATTATTCAGATAAAAGACGGTGTCGTTTATGCAAAGAAGCGTGGCGAGACCTGGGTCGGAGTTCAAATTAAGGATGCGACTACAGGAGACGTTATTTGTTATGAGGGTATTCGGGTTTGTGTAAGTGGTAAATTCTATTCCATGGAACCGGTCGATATCGGTACGATAATATTGGCGCCGGGAGATGAGGCAGTAGATATCCCGCTTTCCACAATAAAATGGAGTATCAGCAACCCGAATGGAGAAAAAGTGACGGAAGAACTGATCTATTCTCTGCCGGAAGAGGCGAATAAACGCCAGGATGGATTTACAACAGGTATTCGTGAAGAAAATGGTGAGACGATTCTGCGTTTGGAATTTGCGAAGGATAGCAGCTTGGCAAAGGGAGAAAGTGCATGGCAGGCGATTCAGATTAACTGCAGCATGGGAGATGACATTATTGCGCAGAGAGTCTATAACGTTTTGCTCTGCAATCATGTCGGAAAAGAGGTGGCGCGTACCGAGGCGACGTGCACGACAAACGGATCTGTAAAATATCAGTGTGATGTATGCGATTCTGAATGGGAGCAGACGATCCCAGCAACGGGCCATACCCCGGTAACGGATGCCACAGTAGCGGTGACGTGCACGGTAGCAGGCAAGACAGCCGGAAGTCATTGCAGTGTGTGCAACACGGTACTTGAGGCACAGCGGACGGTTTCTGCAAAGGGACACAGCTGGAGTGCATGGAAGACAGTTTCTGAGGCCACGATCTCAGCGGCGGCGGTGCAGGAGCGGAGCTGTATGACCTGCGGCACGACGCAGAGGCAGAATGCTGGCAGCGCGCTCAGCCCGAAGCTGACACTCAATGCGACCTCTATTACCTTAAAGACGAAGCAGAAGACAAAGAAGGTACAGGTGACCGGTCTGGCTGCAGGAGATGCAGTGGATTCGTGGATATCAAGTGATGAGAAGGTCGTAAAAGTAAGCGGCACTGCAGCGGGTACCTGCACGATCACCGCGCAGAAAAAGACCGGAAAGGCAACGATCTATGTGAAGCTGAAGAGCGGACTGACCGGGACGATTCAGGTGAAGGTGCAGAAGAAGAAGGTAGCGGCTACCAAGGTCGTTGTAGCTGAAAAGACTGTGAAGCTGCAGAAGGGTCAGAAGCAGAAGATCAATGCGTATATCCAGCCGCTGACGACGGAGGACAAGCTGACCTTTATTTCTTCAAATAAGAAGGTGGCGGCTGTCTCCAAGGATGGAACGATCACCGCGAAGAAGGCCGGAAAAGCGAACATCACCGTAAAGGCCGGAAAGAAAAAAGTGACGGTAAAAGTGACCGTACAGGCTCCGGCTCCGACCGGCATCAATGGCGTACCGGCGACAAAGGCACTGAAAAAAGGAAAATCTTTTACCATCAAACCGAAGCTCATACCGTCTGGCGCTGAGGCAAAGATCACCTACAGCAGCTCGAATAAAAAGGTGGCAACGGTCAATGCAAAAGGAAAAGTAACGGCAAAGGGGAAGGGAACGGCTGTCATCACTGTAAAGGCAGGCAGCATCGTTTGCACCTGTGAGATTATTGTAAAATAAAGGATATGTAAAAGTAAGAGCTGCCGCATCAGAAATGGTGCGGCAGTTTTTTGCCGGATAATAAAGATTGGTATTTGGTCATACATGTGGTAAAATATGTTTACTATGGGTTGGATTTTTGAACCAGATTGCCTCAAATCCGGGAGCCGGGGCGGCCGGGATCAGCAGCGAGATGCTGTAGATGGTCGTCTCCCTGGTGATAGCAGGCTTGCATCCGGCGATTGTGGCGCAGCTGATTGTGGAATTTGTAATCCTTGGTATTTTTGGAAGCCTGCAGTGCTATGCATTGTATGCCGGGCTGCGGGCACGCGACCTTAAGAGACGGCAGCAGGCGAAGGTCAGCTCCATGCGTGCGCTCTCTGCCAAAGTGACAGCGATTTGCAAAAACACCAGTGATTATAAATGGAAGAAACAGGTACAGAAGGTCGCAGATGCCATCCGCTATGCAGATCCGGTGAGCCGTGGAGATACGCGGCAGGCGGAGCAGCAGATTGATGAAGCGTTAGAGCAGATCCGTATCGCGGTACGCACCGAAAATCAGAAGGAATTTGACGAGGCGGCGGAGCAGATACGCAGAAGCCTGGAAGCCAGGGGATAAGCGTGCCGGCAAACGCATGCCGGCTCCGTCGGAAAAGAACATACAGGCAGTTTATAGAAAGGTTACTCCAATTGGGGGTAACTTTTTCTTTGACTGCTGTAGTTCTCATAAGGAGATCCCTGATTAGAATCATCTTTTATCTCCTTACGCGGAGAAATGACGGGTATCGCACGGTTCAGGTGCGTTAGAAACTACCCTCAGAAAAAATTCACATATGCCCTTGTCTTAATAATCCCGTCCCGTTATAATAAAAGTAATTGCCATTTATTCAGAATGTGCTAAAGGGTGTGCAGCGGATGGCAATGCAGGAGGATGGAGGGCAGGGCATGCGTAAAAAAAGAAAGACAGGTCTGGTGCTTCTGGCAGTGATTGCAATGCTGGCCGGGAGTGGATGCAGCAGAAGCGTACTGAATTATCAGATCGCAGAGTGTATCGGGACACTTGGAGAATATGAGAACAATGAGCCGGTGGAGACACCGAAGATGAAGGCGGCACGCGAGCAGAAGGAGTCTGAGTCGGAGCTGGAAAATGTGAAGCAGGAGGCTTTGGATGCCGCTGCCAAACTGGCCAAAAGCTACCGGTATGAGGAAGCGATCGCGTATCTGCAGAATACAGAAGAATTACAGGGGGATGCAAGGCTGGACGAGGCGATTGCAGAATATGAGAAAAAGGAGGGAAGCCTGTATCAGTATACCGGTGATATCCCGCATTTTTCCTTTACGAATCTGGTGATGGATCCGACGCTTGCTTTTGACGGGGATGAATACGAATCCGTCTATCGACAGAACATGATTACAGCGACAGAGTTTGAAAATATTTTGCAGGCGCTGTATGACAACAACTATATTTTGATTGATATCCACAGTCTGGCAAATGAGACGGAATCCGGCAGTTCGGTCACGATGAGCGCACAGGCGCCGACGGTGCCGGAGGGGAAGAAGCCGATGATCCTGTCAGTCGATAATCTGAGCTACAGCTCCATGCGCAACGGGGATGGTGTTGCGACGTCGCTGACTGTAGGGGCAGATGGGAAGGTCGATGCCGTTTACACAGATGCGGATGGCCATGATCAGAAGGGCGACTATGATGTGATCCCGCTGCTTGAGGCATTTATCGAAGCACATCCGGATTTTTCCTTCCAGGGTGCGCGCGGCATCGTGTCAGTGGCCGGTGCGCGCGGCGTCTTCGGCTATACCATTGATGGTGATAATGCGGACAATCAGAAAGCGGTAAAGGAGATTGCCGCAGCTTTGAAGGATCAGGGCTGGACGATCGCGTCTTCCGGCTACAGCTATGAATATATGTATGATATGTCCTATGAGACACTCTCACAGGACATTACGAACTGGCTCGATCAGGTCGGTTCTCTTGTCGGGGACAGTGACACGCTGCTGTATCCGTATGGCTCCGAGGTGGATTATGGTTCTGAGAAAGGCTCCTATCTCATCAACCGCGGCTTCCGTTATCTCATCGGCATGTGGGCGGACGGCGACCATACGGAGGTCAATGAGACCTATCTTAGGCAGACGCGGCGGATGGTGACCGGGTATGTATTTGAGAATTCCCCGTCGTCGTTCAGTACGTATTTTGATGTGTCTGCGATCCTGGATCCGGAGCGATGAGGCGGAACGCAGAGCAGGCATTCCCCTGCTTTATGAGTGGGAAATAACAAAGGAGAACGTGCAATGTATGTAATCAAAAAAGACGGAACAAATGAAGAATTTAATGTGAAGAAGATCATTGTCGCGGTCAACAAATCTGCGGCCCGGATTCTGTACAAATTTACCGATGAGGAGCTGAAGTTCCTCTGTGAGTTTGCACAGAGCAAGGCAGAGTCCTTACACAAGGAGGGCATCACGATTCAGGAGATGCACAACATCGTAGAGGGCGCCTTAGAGGCAGTGAATCCGGCAGTGGCAAAGAGCTACCGGGACTACCGCAACTATAAGATGGACTTTATTCATATGATGGATGATGTCTATACGAAGAGCCAGTCAATCCGTTACATCGGAGACAAGAGCAATGCGAATACGGACAGCGCACTCGTGGCGACGAAGCGTAGCCTGATTTTTAATGAGCTGAACAAGGAGCTGTACCGTAAGTTTTTCATGACTAGGGATGAGCTACAGGCGTGCAAGGACGGCTACATTTACATCCATGACCAGTCGGCGCGTCTCGACACGATGAACTGCTGCCTCTTCAATGTCGGGGATGTGCTTTCCGGCGGTTTTGAGATGGGAAATGTCTGGTATAATGAGCCGAAGACCTTAGATACCGCGTTCGATGTCATGGGCGATATCATCCTGAGCACGGCGGCGCAGCAGTATGGCGGATTTACCGTGCCGGAGGTCGACAAGATCCTTGCCCCGTATGCGGAAAAGAGCTTCCGGAAATATAAAGAGGAATACATTGAGTATGCGGATCCGGCATGGCCGGATGTGGAGTCCCATGCGCTTCGCTACGCGCAGCAGAAGGTGCGCCGGGACTGCGACCAGGGCTGGCAGGGGATCGAGTATAAGCTGAATACCGTAGGCTCTTCCCGCGGCGACTATCCGTTTGTGACTGTGACCTTAGGGCTTGGCACGACCGAATTTGAAAAAATGATTTCCATGTCCCTGCTTGACGTACACCGTGGCGGGCAGGGCAGACCGGGAAATAAGAAGCCGGTGCTCTTCCCGAAGATCGTATTTTTGTATGATGAGGCGCTGCACGGACCGGGCGGAAGCTGCGAGGAGGTCTTTGAAAAAGGTGTGGAGTGCTCCTCAAAGACGATGTATCCGGACTGGCTGTCTCTGACCGGTGAGGGATACATTTCCAGTATGTATAAAAAGTATAAAAAAGTCATCAGCCCGATGGGATGCCGTGCATTTCTGAGCCCGTGGTATGAGCGCGGCGGTATGGAGCCGGCAGATGAGAATGATACGCCGGTATTTGTGGGGCGCTTCAATATCGGAGCAGTCAGCCTGCATCTGCCGATGATCCTTGCAAAGGCGCGGGCGGAGAGCCGGGACTTCTATGAGGTGCTCGATGAGTATCTGGAGATGATCCGTCGTCTGCACATCCGCACATATGATTATTTAGGAGAGATGCGTGCCTCCACGAATCCGCTCGGCTACTGCGAGGGCGGCTTCTATGGCGGCCATCTGAAGCCGGGCGAGAAGATCAAGAAGCTCTTAAAGCCGATGACGGCGTCCTTTGGCATCACTGCATTAAATGAGCTGCAGGAGCTTTACAATGGAAAATCAATTGCGGAGGACGGACAGTTCGCCCTGGAGACACTGCGTCACATCAATGACAGGGTAGCGGAATTCAAAAAGGAGGACGGCTGGCTGTATGCGATCTATGGTACACCGGCAGAGAGCCTGTGTGGCCTTCAGGTCGAGCAGTTCCGCAAGAAATACGGGATCATTGAGAATGTTTCCGACCGACCGTACGTGAGCAACAGCTTCCACTGCCATGTCACGGAAGATCTGACGCCGATCGAGAAGCAGGATCTCGAGGGACGTTTCTGGGAGCTGTGCAACGGCGGCAAGATCCAGTACGTACGCTATCCGATCGACTATAATATAGAAGCAATCAAGAGCCTGATCCGCCGTGCGATGGCGCTCGGCTTTTATGAGGGAGTCAACCTCTCACTTGCATACTGTGACGACTGTGGTCATCAGGAGCTGGAGATGGATGTCTGCCCGAAGTGCGGCTCGCACAACCTGACGAAGATCGACCGGATGAATGGTTACCTTTCCTACAGCCGTGTACACGGCGATACCCGATTGAATGCAGCGAAGATGGCTGAAATCGCAGAACGAAAGAGTATGTAATAAAAACTTAAAACTTTTTAAAAAAAATGTGACAACTATTGCCAATTAAAAAAATGCATGGTATGATGCATACAGATTTGAAATAGTACAGATAGGCAAATGTTTCGCATTCGCGGTATAATGAATGCGAATGAAGGGGAGACTGTTCAAAAGGATATTACAGCGATACTATCAGTGGCAGATGACCGCTGGTAGGGGAGTAAAATGAGAATGGAGGGCAACAATTATGAAGAACAGAAATAAAAAGGTATTATTTGCACTGATGCTGGGATGTTCCATTACCTTAATGGCGACCGGCTGCGATAAGCTGAAAAAGGAGCCGGAGACCGAGACGGAGGCGCCGACTGAGGCACCGACCGGGAAGCAGACGGAGACAGAGACTGAGACGGAAGCGCCGACGGAGGCACCGACCGAGAAGCAGACGGAGACCGAGACCGAATCGGAGACCCAGCCGCAGAATCTGACAGCAGAAGAAGAGCTGGCACAGGCGAAGGAGTATGATCAGCTCAAGTCCCTGTATGCAAAGGATGACATCAATGTCCGCACGAAGCCGGGTACCGATGATTCCAGCGAGATTTTCAGCAGCTTCGCACAGGGTGATCAGATCGTAGTGGTCGGTGAGACCCCAAACTGGTATGAGGTCGATGTAGATGGCTATGAGGAGCACGGATATGTATCCAAGCAGTTTGTATCTGAGGAGGTCGTAGCTCCGAAGACAGATGAGGAGCGCCAGCAGGCGATCGAGCAGGAGCTCAGTGGGCAGACCGCAGCGAACACAGACGGCACGGCGGCATCCGCGACGGCTTCTTCTGATAGCTCATCGGTAGATGCAGAGTATGGCGTAGGCGCATTTGCAGAGTCCTTCCCGATTCAGGCAGCGACGGGCGCAAATGTCCGCAAGACTCCGTCTCAGGACGGTGAGATTATCCAGACGATCGGTTCCGGAGAGACTGTGACAGCACTCGGAGAGACAGACCGCTGGTATAAGGTCGACATCAATGGAACGATCGGCTATGTAAATAAGAATCTGTTCAATGCACAGTAAGCAGTGACACAGATATTCCGCCGGCATGGCTGTACGGCCCGTTGTCTGCGGAAATAGATCAGTATGGCAGACGGTATCTTTCTTCAGGAGACATTCCGAAGAACGGTACCGTCTTTTTAAATCTTATCTTTTCCTTAACCATATTGACCAAGCGACTGCTTTATAGTATAAAACAGGTGTACTACATGGAATAATACACTGGAAGGAGACCAGATGATAGCGATCGATGTGCAAAGCAGGAAGCCGATTTATGAACAGATCGTAGAGCGGTTCGAGACGCTGATTGTGAGCGGTGTGCTTGCGCCGGACAGTCAGCTGCCGTCTGTACGCGCGCTGGCTATGGAGCTTTCGATTAATCCGAATACGATACAGAAGGCATACACGATGCTGGAACAGGAAGGATTTATTTATCCCGTCAGGGGACGTGGAAATTTTGTTTCCGGTGATGAGACGCTGAAGAAGAAAAAGCAGGAGCGGGTCTATTGCTCCTTACAGGAGCTGGTCAGGCAGGGAAAGACACTGGAGATTCCGCAGGAGACGTTCATCAGCCGGGTGCGGGAATATTATGAATGCGGATCGCAAGACGACGGTCACATTTACTGTGAAAAAGAGGAGGAGGGAGTAAAATGATTGAGATCGAGGACGTATCAAAGCAGTTTGACAGGATTCTGGCACTGGATGGGGTCAGCGCCCAGATCGAGGAGAACTGCATTTTTGGCCTGGTCGGGACGAACGGGGCAGGAAAGAGTACACTGTTGCGGATCATCAGCGGCGTACTGCATCCGGATCACGGACAGGTGCGGATTGATGGATATCCGGTATGGGAGAATCCAAGGGCAAAGGGACGGCTTTGCTTTCTGGCAGATACGGCATATTTTTTTGCGAATGCGACGCCGCGTTCGATGGGGGAGTATTACCGTGTGCTCTACCCTGGATTTGATTCCGGGCGCTATGAGGAGCTGCTGGAGCGGTTTGAACTGGATCCAAAGCGGAAGCTCTCTACCTTTTCAAAAGGAATGAAAAAGCAGGTATCGGTGCTTCTGGGGCTTTGCACGAATACCGAATATCTGCTCTGTGATGAGACTTTTGACGGACTGGATCCTGTCATGCGGCAGGCAGTAAAAAGCCTGCTCGCCGCGGAGATCTTAAGCCGGAAGTTTACACCGGTGCTTGCTTCTCACAGTCTGCGGGAGATCGAGGACATCTGCGATCATGTAGGGCTGCTGCACCGCGGCGGGATTCTGTTTGCAAAGGATGTCGATGAGATGAAGCTGGATATTCACAAGGTACAGTGCGTGATACCGGATCCGGTGCAGGAGGCAGCATTCCTTCAGGCGCTCCCGGTGCTGCACTATGAGAAGCGCGGCTCGCTGCTGACGGTCATTGTGCGCGGCACCCGGGCGGAGCTGGAGCAAAAGCTGCTGGAGCAGCAGCCGCTCTTTTCTGAGATCCTTCCTTTGACGCTCGAAGAAATTTTTATCAGTGAAACGGAGGTGGCAGGGTATGACGTCCGCAATCTCATTTACTAAGCTCATCCGGACAGAACGGAAGCAGCTCATGTGGCTGACGGTCTTGCAGGCAGTCGCATTTGCGCTGTCGGTTCCGCTGTTTGTACTTATGAATATGGCGGTGACTCTTGAGGATCAGAAGACTGCGTGGGCGGACGCGGATGCGAAGGTGATGCTGGAGGTGCTCAGTGCGAGCATGGGGCTGGATCGGTATCCGGATGTGCTGCTGGCGCTGATATTCGGAGTTATTGCTGCACTTGGCGCTTTTTGCTATGTGCATTCCAGAGAAAAACTGGACTTTTACCACAGTCTGCCATTGCGTCGGGATCGCTTTTTTCTCGTGCGCAGCATGGCGGTCGTGGAGACCTATGCGGGTACCTATGCGCTGGCACTTGTATGCGGCCTTCTGATTGGCGGGCTGTATCATGTATTTTCAGTGACGGTTCTCATAGAGACGGTGGTTACATTTGTCCGGAATCTGCTGTTTTTCTGCTGCAGCTATGCGGGAACGCTGGTAGCGGTCATGCTGACGGGCAAGCTGTTGACGACGCTCTGTGCACTTGCGGTCTTTTTCGGATATCTTCCGCTGCTGCTGATAGTAGTGATCGGTTATTTTGTAGATTCCTTTCTGACGACCTGCGTGAATACGGAGTGGCTGTGGATGAGTAATCAATATCAGACATTGAAAGTTACATCGCCGTGGGCTTTCTGTATGACATGGGGGAATGGCAGGGAGGCCGGTGCGGTCGGTGTGACCGGGCGATGGCCGAGTATCACGGGGATCTGTCAGCTGGTGGCGATTACGGCGCTGCTCTTTTGCCTGGCGCTCGTGCTCTACCGGTATCGAAAAAGTGAGACAGCGGGCAGTGCGCTTGCGTTTGTACGGCTGGAAGGTATCATTAAGATCCTGATTGCGGTTCCGGTGGCGCTCGTCGGTGCAATTCTGATTCACAGTATGATCCCGTCGGTTTTGTGGGAGCTGGCTGCGATTCTGGTATCCGGCACGTTGGTTTGTTTCCTGATGGAATTTATTTATCGTTGGGATATTCACCAGATATTGATGCATAAATGGCATATTGCGGTGTCGGTTGGCATGGCGCTTGTGATCTTTTTCGGCTTTCGCTATGATGTGCTCGGGTACAATACCTTTCTTCCGGCACAGGATGAGGTTGCATCGATGGCGGTGCGAAGCCTGTTTACAGCCTGGAGCTATCCGGTGCAGGAGAAGGCGAACCGGAATGATGAGCAGCTTGCCCTGGACTATCTGGAAAATGCCAACGTGGATCTTTTGTATCCACTGGCAGAAAACGGAGTGGAAAATCAGCGAAGCAAGCAGAAAAATCCGGAGGATTATCTGGACGATACCGTGTGGGTTGATGTAAAATACACACTGAAAAACGGAAACGAAATCTACCGGAGCTATGAGGTCGCGTACGACATATACAGTCAGTGCATGGAGGAGCTGCTTAAGGATACGGAGTATCGCAGGCGGATGTATCCGATTCTGACATGGGATGCGGATGAGATCGTTGGCATCAGCGGAAATTTTTCCCAGGGAGATATTCCGGAGCTGTATTCCTATGCCGATATTCAGGTCGTGCCGGGAGAGGCTACCGCATGGGGAGCGCAGAGCATATCCGAGCCCGAGACAGAGTGGATTCCGGACCAGCTTGCAGCAGCCGGTCTGGAGGAGGCCGAGACGATGACACAGGAGGATGCATTTTCTGCGGAAGAGCCGGCGGCCCGCACGGTGGGTGCAGATCTGTCGCTGTATATTGAAGTACCGGTGAGGGATCTGGCGGCGGTGCTTGAGGCCTACCAGAAGGATCTGAGCATGCTCAGCTTTTCCGAGATTGACGAGGCAAATTGCGTGCTGCACTTCCAGAACAGAGGACAGGCCGGAAGCAGCTGGAATTCGGAGCAGTATCCGATCAGCGGAGATTTTAAAAATACGATCCGGCTGCTTGCAAAGCTGGTAGAGGAGCAGAATCAGAAGTAAGAAGGGATATTATGTTTGGAGAATGCCATGCGCATATGATTATGGATGGCGTCAATTATAAAAAGGCAGTGGCGCAGCACAAAGACGGAGTGGTAGATGCAGTCATCCGGCAGCGTTTTGAGGAATATACAAAAAGGGGGATTTTCTTTATCCGGGATGGAGGAGATGCCTGCGGCGTGTCAAAGCGGGCAGCACAGCTGGCCTGTGAATACGGGATCACGTACCGGACACCTGTTTTTGCGCTCCATAAGAGGGGGCATTACGGTGGCATCGTCGGCCTGCCTTTTTCGGACTTTTCAGAGTACCGGGACAGGATTGCACAGGTGCGGACGCAGGGCGGACATTTTATTAAGCTCATGTTCTCCGGCATTCTGGACTTCTCCAGAGGCGGTGCGATGACAGAGGCTCCGCTGCAAAGAGACGAGATCCGGGAGCTGATCCATATCGCGCACGAGGAAGGATTTTCTGTGATGGCACATGTGAACGGTGCAGCGCCTGTGCTGGCAGCGGTGGAAGCTGGTGTGGATTCAGTAGAGCACGGAAATTTTCTCGATGAAGAGACGCTGCAGGCGTTGTCAGAGAGCCATACCGTCTGGGTACCGACCTATGTGACGATCACGAACCTGATCGGGAGCGGACGTTTTGATGACAGGGCGCTTGAGCAGCTGAAGAAGGAGGCAGGCGCGCGGATCCGCAGAGGGTTTGCCCTGGGGGCAAATATTGCCCTCGGAAGCGATGCCGGAGCCTATCGGGTTTTGCACGGACAGGGGCTTTTGAACGAATATCGGGAGCTTTCTGCACTTCTGACAGCTCCGCGGGACGGGGCTGCCGCGGTGTCCCAAAAAGAGCTGGATGCAAGGTTTCTGGCTGCAGAAAAGCGGATCCGGGAGCGGTTCTGACCTGTTACAAAACTATTAAGAATCCCCGGAAAATGTGAAAACGTCAGTATGTGACTTGTACATCCTTTAAATGTGTGGTATGATCTGATAGTATGGTATTGAATCAATACCTGTTTTTTGAGTGCATCAGAACATGAACAGAAAATGGAGGGTGTGACATGTTAAACAGAAGAGTGAAGAGAGTTTTGCTGGCTCTTGGGATGTCACTGGCCATTGTGAGCCTTACGACAGGCTGCAGTATGCTGAAGAAGCAGCCGGAGACAGAGTCTGAGACGGAAAAGCAGACAGAGAAGCAGACCGCGCCGGAGTCTGAGTCGGAGACCGAATCAGAAACAGAGCTGCAAACAGAGATTGCTTATACATCACAGGATAAAAGTATTCAGATTACACTGCCGGATGACACCTGGAAGGTGACCCAGGATGCGGATGAGATGCGGGTATTTTCTTCCGGATCGGCGGCCATGATTAATATTGTCCACGCCGCAGATCAGACCCAGATGAAGAATCTCTCCGTCTCGGAGTCGGAGGATGCCCTGAAGGAGAGCTTGACGAAGCAGTATCCGAATGCGAATGCATTTGAGGTGGAAGATTTTAAGACGGCGACGTCCGGGACACTGACGATTTATGAATATGTGGTGAAATACAATGCGACGAGCATGTGGGCGTACTCCGTGACTTATGGTATTTTTGCCGGGAATGAGGCATATGTCATACAGGGTACTGTGACGGATGACAATAAAGTACTTCTTGCAGCGGTGCAGAAGTCTGTGGAGAGCTTTCAGGTACTGAACAACACCGTATTTCAGGCGGTGAAGAACGGCAAGCTCGTTCAGACACAGACGGAGAGTGAGACGACTAAGGGCGAGAGCGAACAGGATGCAGATACAGAGCTCAAGTCGCTGACGGATTATAGTACCTCTGCGACTCTGTATGCGAATGATGATGTCAACATTCGCAGCACGCCGAGTACAGAATCACAGGAAAACATCATCGGTTCCTTCAGTTCCGGTGACCAGGTGACCGTCATCGGAGAGACATCCTCATGGTTCAAGGTCAACGTAAATGGCAATATCGGCTACATCAGCAAGCAGTTCCTTGTAAAGAACCAGCCATCCACTTCGACCCCTCAGTCGGAGACGAGTGCGTCGACCGGTACGGACAGTACAGCGTCGGATTCGACAAAGGTCAGCGCTGAGATGAACAGCAAGGTCGATTATGGCTCTTCCACGACCTTATATACGACGACGGATGTCAATGTACGTTCTCAGCCGGGGACGAGCAGTGGCCTTGTGGACAGTCTCGGAAGCGGACAGTCGCTGCAGGTCATCGGGGAGACGGACAATTGGTACGTTGTTTCGATCAATGGTACGACCGGATATATTTCCAAATCCTATGTGAGCTCCACACAGAGCAGCACATCCGGAAGCAGCAGTACATCCGGCAATAGTGGCTCCGGCAACAGCAGCTCCGGCAACAGCACATCCGGAAGCAGCACATCCAATACCGGTACGGTCAGCGGTACGATTATTGGCACGACGATGGACAGCATTACGATTCAGGGCGACGATGGCAATACATACACGATCAATACGTCGGATGCGAATGTCAGCACCACGGATGGTCTGTATGACGGTCTGTATATCAGCGCAAACATCGACTACTCCAATTCTACGAGCAGCGGACTGTATGCGACGAGTGTGACCGGACACTAGTACATGATTGAAAGACCGGAGCGTCTTCTGCCGGAAGCGGGCGGGAGGCGCTCCTTCTACTACACAGGAAATGATGTCCTGTAAGCAAAAATGCTTCAAGAGGGAGAGAAGAGCATGAAAACAGATGGAATCATACTGGACGTAGATGGCACCTTATGGGATTCAACGCCGATTGTGGCGGGCGCATGGACTCGTGCAGTACAGGAGGGCGGCGTGCCGGAACGGATCGTGACGGCAGATGAGCTGAAGGGACTGTTCGGGCGGACGATGGATGTGATCGCGGATTGCCTGCTTCCGCAGCTTTCCCCAAAGGAACGCTATGCGATCATGGATGTCTGTTGCCGCTATGAGCACGAGGCACTGCAGAACGATCCATGCCATATCTGCTATCCGGGTGTCGTGGAGACGATCCGGAAATTATCCGGGCAGGTGAAGGTGTTTATTGTCAGCAATTGTCAGTCCGGTTACATCGAGCTGTTTCTGAAAAAGACCGGACTTGCACCGTATGTGACGGATACGGAATGCTTTGGAGATACCGGAATGAAAAAGGCAGAGAATATTCGTCTCGTCGTAGCCCGCAATGGCCTGCAGCAGCCGGTTTATGTCGGAGATACGAAAGGGGACGAGGAGGCCGCGCATGCGGCCGGTGTCCCGTTTGTACATGCGGCTTACGGGTTTGGCAGAGCCGTGCAGCCGGAAGCTGTGATCGAGACATTTCCGAAGCTTTTGACGCTTATCCGGACGGAGTGAACGTTTTACGGGGAATGGAGGGATTGCATGAAACGAATTTTGTGGATGGTATTGATGAATCTCTGGTATGTGCCATATGGCATCATACGGTTATTTCGGATGGCGGCACACCCGGAGCGCTACAGCTTAGAAGAGCGCTATGCCCTGATCCGGCAGATCGACAACCGGGCGATCAAAGGCGGGCGCGTCGTAATACAGGGAGACGGGATGGACCGGCTTCCCAAAGATGACGGCTTTATTCTCTATCCGAACCACCAGGGGATGTTTGATGTACTCGCGATCCTCTGGCTGCTGGATCGCCCGGTGTCGGTCGTGCTGAAAAAGGAGCTGCAGAACATTCCGTTTTTGAAGCAGGTGTTTGCGTGCCTTGGGGCTTATGCGCTTGACCGTTCAGATCCGAGACAGGGCATGAAGGTGATGCTTCAGATGGCAGAGGACGTCAAAAACGGTCGGAACTTTATCATTTTCCCGGAAGGAACGCGGAGTCGCGACGGCAATCATCTGCTGCCGTTCAAGGGAGGCAGCTTTAAATGTGCGACGAAGGCGAACTGTCCGATCGTCCCGGTAGCGCTGCTTGATTCATACAAGGCATTTGATACCGGCTCAGTGGCAAAGCAGATCGTGCAGGTACATTTTCTGGATCCGATTTATCCGGAAGAGTATCAGGGGATGAAGACGACACAGATTGCAGAACTGGTGCGGACGCGGATCGAGGAGAAGATTCAGGCGTGCGAGATGGAAAAAACCGAATAAATTTACAGAAAAAGAGAGACACTACTGTCAGAAGAAACACGGCAGCAGCGGTCTCTCTTTTTTCGCTGCAGAAAGGATCAGATATGGAGCAGACAGCAGGAAAGCAGAGCATTTCGTTTACCGAACCGGTGCATATCATCAGCAGCGCTTCGGTCGTCGGACCGAAGGAGGGGGAAGGGCCGCTTGGCGATGGCTTTGACCTGATCGCACCGGAAGCGGATTTTGGCGAGGAGACATGGGAGCAGGCGGAGAGCACGATGCAGCAGGAGGCGCTTCAGCTGGCGATTGGAAAGGCGGGACTGAAGAGCCGGGATATCCGGTATCTGTTCGGCGGTGATTTACTTGCACAGCTGACGGCGACCTCATTTGGCAGCGAGGAGACGCAGATTCCGCTGTTCGGGCTGTACAGTGCGTGCTCAACCTGTGGGGAAGCGCTGGCGCTGGCGGCGCTGACGGTATCGGCAGGCTGTGCAGAGCACGTGGCGGCCGTGACCTCGAGTCATTTTGGAAGTGCGGAAAAAGAGTTTCGTTTACCGCTGGGCTATGGCAGCCAGCGTCCATTGTCCGCGACCTGGACGGTGACCGGAAGCGGGGCATTTGTTCTTGGAAAAAAGGGCGGCCATGTGCGGATCAGTGGTGTGACACCCGGGAAGATCGTGGATATGGGAAGCCGCGACAATATGAATATGGGGGCTTGCATGGCTCCGGCCGCCTGTGATACGATTGAGCGGAATTTACAGGATTTTAGACGGACGCCGTCGGATTATGACAGGATCATCACCGGAGATCTCGGAGCAGTGGGAAAGCGGATCCTGCTGGATCTTCTGGAAGAGAAGGGGATCGATATCGGAGCGCAGCATATGGACTGCGGAATAGAAATATATGATTCGGAAGTGCAGGATACTCATTCGGGCGGAAGCGGCTGTGGCTGTGCGGCTTCCACACTTAGTGCACTGATTCTGCCAAAGCTGCGCAGGGGCAGCTGGAAGAGGGTGCTCTTTGTGCCAACCGGCGCATTGCTCTCGAAGGTCAGCTTCAACGAGGGAAAGACGATCCCGGGCATTGCGCACGCGATCATACTGGAACACTGCTGACATGGAGGTAGAGAGATGGATTATGTAAACGCATTTTGGGTGGGCGGGCTGATCTGCGCACTTGTACAGATTTTACTGGAGAAGACGACACTACTGCCGGGCCGTATTATGGTGCTGCTCGTCGTGGCGGGCTCAGTACTCGGTGCAGTCGGATGGTATGAGCCGCTGATTGATTTTGCGGGGGCGGGTGCTTCCGTTCCGTTGCCCGGCTTTGGAAATACCCTGTGGAAGGGCGTAAAAGAGGCGGTGGACGAGAGCGGATTTCTGGGGCTGTTTCAGGGCGGCTTTCGGGCAAGCGCAGTCGGGATCAGTGCGGCGCTGATTTTTTCTTATCTGGCAAGCCTGGTGTTTGAGCCGAAGATGAAGGATGGAAAATAGCCAGAGGGCAATCCGCGGAAGCAGGCTATAAAGATATTGATACGATAAGATAGGAGAGAAACAGATGAGATACCGTATACCGGATTTAGGATCCGGACATGGGAAAACGGAGGAGGACGACCGGCATACCGGGTGCGAAGGCAGGCAGTCCGGCAGGATGCTTGCGTGGCAGATTCAGGCGGCGGATGCCGGATATTCCGTAGAAAAATATCTGACCGGAAGATGTGGCTTTACAAAAACACAGGTCCGCCGCCTGAAATTCCGGAAGCATGGGATGCAGGTAAATGGAATGCAGGTGCGAAGCACGTATCTGCTTTCAGAAGGAGAAGTACTCTCCGTCTGTCTGGATGATTCAGCGGCTGAAAGCCATGAAATGGAGGCATCCGGTACCGTACCGGAGATTTTGTATGAGGATGCCGATGTCATTGCGGTATGGAAGCCGGCAGGGGAAGTCGTGCATCCGTCGCACGGGCATTATCAGGATACGCTGGCAAACCGGCTGCAGTCCTATTTTCAGGGCAGGGGAGAGCATGTGACGATTCGAAGCATTGGCCGGTTGGATGCAGACACAGCCGGAATTCTTATTTTTGCAAAGAACCAGTTTGCAGCACAGCGGCTTTGGAGGCAGCGCGAGAACGGGCAGTTTCACAAAACCTATGCGGCCTGGTGCGAAGGCGTTTTTGCGAAGGAGGCATATCGGGAAGAACAGAGCATCTGCGCACCGATCGGGGCGATGGCAGGGGAATTGCAGAAAATGTGCGTGACAGACAGTGGCAGGCCGGCGAAGACGTATTATCAGGTTCGGATTCAGAGGGACACGGAGGCATTTCTCATTTTGCGGCTGGACACCGGGCGCACGCATCAGATTCGGGTACATATGGCGTGGACCGGGCATCCGCTTCTGGGAGATCCGCTCTATGGAAATGGGATACCGGGAAGGACAAGGGCAGATCTGACAGCATGGAGGGCAGAATTTTGTCAGCCCATGACGGGGGATCGCATTGTTATATTAAAGGATCCGCTTGACAGAGCAGGATTCCTGTCATAATATAGTTAAGAAAATGAACTGTTAAGAAAATGAACAAAATAGAAGCATTCCACACTCCAGGTGCGAGGAGCACCAGGCGGTGGGTGTGGACGGATTGAGACATCCGGATGGGAGGAATGGAACATAACTGGAACAAGACAGGCAGAAGAGCTGCAGGAGGAGCTGCTGGACGGCTGGCTACAGATGTCGACTGTGATTTGCAATGAGCGGCTTGTTTCTGCCATGACTTATAATGAATCAATGGTATGCGGCGTGCTGCATCGAAATCGGCAAAAGCGCGTCACGGCGACGGATCTGTGTGCGAAGCTCAGAATTCTGAAGCCGCAGATGAATGCGATTCTGAATGGACTTCAGAATCGCGGCATGCTGGAGCGGATCCGTTCGGAAGCGGACCGCCGTCAGGTGTATCTTCAGCTTACGAAGGAAGGATGTGCGTGCTATGAGCGGGCACATCAGGAGCTGCTTGCGTTGCCGCAGGGACTGATCGAGCAGCTTGGTGAGGAAAAGATGCGTCAGCTTGCCGGGCTGATGCATGAGGTGGCGGAAAAGTTTCCGGACATATCAGAGGAGGTCGCAGGAAAAGAATGAAACGGGAAATGATGAACCAGATCAACAGGATCGTACTGAATGTACTGTATCGGGGGCTGCGGGTATTGTATCAGAAGGACAGCCGTGTCCGTGCCGAGATGGGGAGCTGGGCGGAGGGACTTTCTCTGAAGCTGGTCTGCGGGCCGGGCGGAGCTGTTCTTGCGGTGAGAAAGGATGAGCAGCACGGCCTTTGCCGCCTGTCACGGGCACAGCATACGGATATTACAATGCGGTTTAAGACTGTGACAGGGGCATTCCGGGTGCTTAGCGGACAGATCGGTATTTCAGAAGCATATGCACGGCATCTGTTTTCCCTTGAGGGAGATATTTATCAGACGATGAGCTTTGTGCGGTGCGTCGAATATCTGGAGGCCTATCTGTTTCCGGAGTTTATGTCCAGGAGAATCCTGCGGGAGGTTCCTCCCAGACAGCTTGGAATGCTTCAGGTATATGCGCTGGCGATGCTGGAACGTGTCTGAGCGATCAGGATAGTGATACGAGAAATGAGGAAAAGGATATGACAGGATATTTTGAATTTGCCAACCCGACCCGGCTGTGCGCCGGAAAAGGGGCAATCGGGAATCTGGCTTATGAGCTGAAAATGCTTCAGGTCATGCGTCCCATGATCTTAAGTGATGCGGTTCTTGCCAAAATCGGTACGTTACATATGGTGCTGGATGCGTTAAGGGAAGTCCGGATCGGCCGGATTTTTACGGATATACCAAGAGACAGCAGCATTGAGACCGTGAACCGTATCGCACAGGAGTATCGGGATTATGGCTGTGATGGCATTGTGGCAGTCGGCGGCGGAAGTGTACTGGATACGGCAAAGGGAGTACGGCTTCTCATCAGCCAGGGAGATAACAATCTGCTTGATCTGATGGGCTGTGAGTGTCTGACGAAGGAGACGCACATCCCGTTTGTCGCGATTCCGACGACCGCAGGAACCGGGAGTGAGGCTACCTCTGTGGCAGTCATCCGAAATCCGGAACTAAATATTAAAATGGAATATATTTCACAGCAGCTTATGCCGGACGTGGCGATTCTTGATCCGAAGATGACAAAGACGCTGCCGCCGCGCATTACGGCATCGACCGGGATGGACACCCTCTGTCATGCGATTGAGGCGTTTAGCTGTCTACAGAAAAATCCGTTGAGCGATGCCTATGCAGCCCAGGCGATCGAGCTGGTGCGCGACTATCTGCTAAAGGCAGTCTGCCATGGATATTCGAAGGAGGCGCGGCTGGCGATGGCCAATGCAAGCTTCCTGGCCGGGGCAGCGTTTTCTAACAGTATGGTTGGCGTCGTGCATGCCATCGGCCATGCACTTGGCGGTGTCTGCCATGTTGCACACGGAGATGCCATGACGATCCTTCTGCCGACGGGTATGCTTTTCAACCGGAAGGTCTGCAAAAAGGAATATGCCAAGCTGCTTCTTTACCTTGCGGGACCGGAGATCTATGTAAAGACACCGGAAGAGAAGCGGGCAGACCGCGCGATCCATGAGGTGCTTGCGCTTCGGAACCGGCTGCACCGGCTGACCGGTCTTCCGGTCACCTTAAAGGAAGCAGGTGTGGATCCGGCCAGCTTTCCGGAAGTGGCAAAGGTCGCGCTGAATGACGGTGCGGTGATTGTGAATCCGCGTCAGGTCACGTATGATGCCGTCATTCGGATTCTGGAGGTGTGCTATGGAGATTGAAGCACTGGTAAGAAAGCAGCGGGACTGGTTTGCACTTGGAAAGACCAGGAGTATCTCCTTCCGCATCGGCGCACTGCAGACTTTAAAAGAAGAAATCCTTGGAAGCCGGGCGGAAATTGAGGCGGCGCTGGCTGCGGATCTTGGCAAATCGGCATTTGAGACTTACATGTGTGAGATTGGAATGGTGCTTTCGGAGCTTCATTTTATGATCCGGCATGTAAGAAGCTTTGCAAAGGACGGCAGGGTGCCGACACCGCTTGCACAGTTCCATGCGAAGAGCTTTACGTCTGCCGAGCCGCATGGGGTAGTGCTTGTGATGGCGCCGTGGAATTATCCGTTCATGCTCGCGTTAGAGCCGGTGATCGGTGCGATTGCGGCAGGCAACTGTGTGGTCGTAAAGCCGAGCGCCTATGCGCCGGCGACCTCTGCTGTGATTGCCGGGTTGCTTCGACGCTGCTTTTCCCCGCATTTTGTTGCGGCAGTAGAGGGCGGACGAGCGGAGAATACGAAGCTGCTGGAGCAGAAGTTTGATTTTATCTTTTTTACCGGAAGTAAGGCGGTAGGGCAGCTTGTAATGGAAAAGGCAGCTCATAATCTCACGCCGGTCTGCCTGGAGCTGGGCGGAAAGAGCCCCTGCATTGTGGATGAGACGGCGAACCTGCGTCTGGCGGCACGCCGGATTGTGTTCGGAAAATATCTGAACCTCGGGCAGACGTGTGTGGCGCCGGATTATCTGTTCGTGCAGGAGTCGGTAAAGGAGCCTTTGCTTAGGGAGATAGAGCGCTGTATTTACCGGCAGTTCGGTGCAGATCCCCTGAAGAATCCGGACTACGGGAAGATGATTAATGAAAAGCATTTTCAGCGGGTCTGTCGGTTGATGGAGTCCGGAGCTATTCGGACTGGCGGTGCTGTGGATACAGAGCATCTGCGGATTGCGCCTACGGTCCTCACCGATATCCGTCCGTCGGATCCCGTCATGCAGGAGGAAATTTTCGGACCATTGCTTCCGGTGCTGACGTTCCGGGATATCTCGGAGGTGATCACCTACGTGAATGGCCATGACAAGCCTCTGGCTTTGTATCTGTTCACACGCAGCCGTGCCACCGGGCGGAAGGTGCTTGGCACCTGCAGCTTTGGCGGAGGCTGCATCAATGACACGATTATCCATCTGGCGACGAGCCGGATGCCGTTCGGCGGCGTGGGGGCAAGCGGGATGGGAGGCTACCATGGAAAGGCGAGCTTTGACCTTTTTTCCCACCGACGCAGCATTGTAAAGAAGTACAACTGGATTGACCTTCCGATCCGCTATCAGCCCTATACCAGCTGGAAGCGGACACTGCTGGAATTATTTTTGCGGTAAGCGGCCGCCCGTTCTGTATCCGTATACGGAAATGCAGACGGGCGGATTTTTACGTTACAGGGAATTAGTGGAAAGGGGTGGCTTTTTTCCGGCAGGAATGCTATGATGAAGAGCGCTGAGAAAAAAGAAACCTGTAGGAGGACGACGATGGAAGACAGAACCTTGCTGGATTTTCTGGCACGGGCAGAAAAATTAAAGTGTAATACGCGCCATTCCTGGACTTCATCAGACCGGCATGAGAGTGTGGCGGAGCACAGCTGGCGGCTCGTTCTGATGGCATATCTGATGAAGGATGAGTTCCCGGATACCGACATCGCAAAGGTGATGCTGATGTGTGCAGTCCATGATCTCGGGGAAGCCGTGACGGGGGACATACCGGCATTTGAAAAGACGAAGGCGGATGAGCAGGTCGAAGAAAAGGCAGTTGCCGGACTGTTTGATACGCTGCCGGAGCCGTATCATACGGAGCTGACGCAGCTCTTTGCGGAGATGGAGGAGCGAAAAACGCCGGAGGCGAAGCTGTACAAGGCACTCGATAAGCTCGAGGCACTGATTCAGCACAACGAGGCGAAGCTTTCGACCTGGCTGCCTCTGGAGTACGATCTGCAGATGACCTACGGCAGCAAGGAGTGCAGCTTCTGCACATATATGGAGCATCTGCGTGAGACTGTGCGCGAGGATTCCCGCGGGAAGATCCGCAAAGAATCAGAACAGCAGTAAAGGCTGCCGGCACCTTTTGCGCGTGGCAGCTATACAGAAAGTAATATACAAGCAGGAGATAGTATGAAGAAAGAACAGATAAAGACAGCAAAATTCGGAGGCAGCTCGCTGGCGGATGCGGTACATTTCCGGAAGGTAAAGGAGATCGTGGAGGCGGATCCGGCAAGGAGATATATCGTGCCGTCCGCACCGGGCAGACGCAGCCCGGAGGATGAGAAGGTGACGGATCTTCTGTACCGCTGCTATCAGGAAGCATCCTCAGGAGCAGATTACCACAATTCTATGGAAAAGATCCGGAAGCGATATCAGGATATTATTGATGAGCTTTCGCTTAACGTGTCTCTGGATGCACAATTTGAAAAAATCACGCAGGCCTTTCTTGGCCGTGCCGGAGAGGAATATGCAGCTTCGCGGGGAGAGTATCTGAATGCGATCCTGCTTGCCGCTTTTCTCGGCTATGAATTTGTCGATGCGGCAGAGGTGATCCGATTTGACAAATATGGCAATTTCCAGTCAGAGCGGACGAATTTTTTCCTGAGCGGGCGCTTAAAGAATACGCGCTGTGCAGTCATTCCGGGCTTTTACGGGGCGGATGACGCGGGCAATATCCATACGTTTTCCAGAGGCGGCTCGGATGTGAGCGGTGCACTTGTGGCGCGCGCAGTGTCGGCTGATTTATATGAGAACTGGACAGATGTGAGCGGTTTTCTGCTCGCAGACCCGTCGATCATCCGTGATCCGAAGAAAATACACGCGATGACCTTCGGAGAGCTGCGGGAGCTGTCCTACCGCGGAGCGAGTGTGCTGCACGAGGAGGCGGTGTTCCCGGTGCGCCGGGAGGGGATTCCGATCCAGATCCGCAATACAAACGACCCGGCGGATCCGGGGACGATCATACGGAGGCAGTTAAGCGCTGCAGAAGAGGTGCCGATCACCGGTATTGCCGGGAAAAAGGAGTTTGCGGCGATCAGCATTGCAAAGAACTGTATGAATTCCGAGATCGGGTTCATCAAGAAGTTGCTCGAAGCATTTGAGGAGAACAAAATTTCCTTTGAGCATCTGCCATCCGGGATCGATACGGTCAGTGTGATTCTGCCGCGCGTGGAATATGAGGAGAAAAAGGATGCGATCATGGCGTCCCTGCGGCGCCTGCTCGATCCGGATAAGATCGAGGTGGACACAGATCTCGCCCTTGTGACCGTAGTCGGCAGAGGGATGCGATCCGTCAGCGGTATCGCGGCGACCTTCTTTACCTGCCTTGGCGTGGCACATGTAAATATTAAAATGATTGATATGGGATCGAACGAGATCAACTGTACAATCGGTGTGAAAAATGAGGATTTCGAGAAAGCGATCCGGGCGCTGTACCATGCACTCGTAGAGGCATAAAGAGGAAAACAAAAATCATTTGCAGAAAAATCTGTAAATGATTTTTTTTTGAAAAAATATGGAAAATGGGTGAGAGGATTTACTTTTTTATGTATTTATTTAAGTAAAGTAATTTCATTGCGGCTGATCGCGTAAGAATGCTTACATGGATGAGCGTGAAACGGGAGGAAAAAGTATGAAGAGAAAACAAAGACAACGATGGATAGCTATGCTGATGGCGGTGGTTATGCTGTCTGGCACTATAGGGAGCGCCGGGCTGGCACAGACTCCGGAGACGGAACGTGGCACCGTACAGGAATCCGGTGCAGTGCAGGAGAAGGAAAGACAGCTGGATCCGTCGCTGCTGCCTGAGCGGGTAAAAGCATGGACCGGAGAATATGAGACGGTTACGACACAGGAAGAGGCAGATGCGCTTCGGACGCAGGATGAATCGAAGAATCTGCTGATTGCCGCAAAAGAGTGTGCGCTGTCCGGACTGAGCTATGGCGAAATTGCAGCGGCTGCAGCAGATAAGCTGGAGCTGTCAGATGTGAAAGCAAAAGTACTCACAGCGGATCAGGTCAGTGAACTGCGGCTAAGCGGAACAGAGCTGGAGCAGCTGTATGTTCAGACTGTAAAAGGCGAGAGTGTGACGCTGCATATAGATGCCAAGACAAAGATTCCGGAAATCTTTCTGGAAGGAGAAGGGAGTGTCCTGCTGGAAGGCAACGGCGCACTGGGTATGGTGCGTGTAACGGGTGCATTGGAGGCTGCGACGGTCAGAGCCACCTGCTCTGTGAAAAATGAATCCGGACAGGCGGTTCCGTTTGAAACGCCGGACGGAAATCAGATGACACTGGCAGCTGGTCAGCAGGAGGAGCTGGTACTGTCATCCTATCAGGTGACCTTTCTGGCAGACGGACAGGTTTATGACAGCAAGCTGGTAAAGCCGGGAGAAACGATTCCTTTCCCGGAGCAGAATCCGGAAAAGGACGGATTCATTTTCACCAGCTGGTATCAGGATGAAGCGTTTACAGAGAGCTGCTCTCAGTTTGCAGTGGCAGAAGGAGCGATGACCCTGTATGCCAGATTTGTGGATGCATCGGAAGCCATCGAAGTGACCTTTGACGCTATGGGCGGGCGTGAACTGCAGCCGCAGCTCTTTGCAAAAGGCGAAACGCTGTTAAGCCGTCCGATTAACGAGATCTATACCGAGAAGGATGGCTATACCTTCGGCGGATGGTGCACAGATCCGGACTGTACGACCGCCTTTATACAGAGCCGCTGGAAGCGTCTTTGACGCTGTATGCGTTCTTTGTATCAGAAGAAGCACAGGAAACCGAAAAGGACGGAACATCCGCAGACCTGACGGATTTTGACTGGCAGGGAACGATTCCTCTTCGTACAGAGCAGGAAATGACGCTGGATGAAGTAAAAAAGAATGTCCGTGTGGAGACTGGCTCAGGTGCCCTGGAGCCGGAGCTGGATATTACTGAAACAGACGATGGATTCGCTGTTTCCGGATCTTACTATGAAAAAGACGGTGAGAAGGGATTTGAACCGGGAGCGACATTCAGTATTATCGTATCCGGAGGAGTCCATTTTGCAGACTATCCGGATGATACCGATACAGCAATCGTATCGGTCTACAAGGAACAGGTGGAAGTAGTCGGATTTTCTGATGACATGACTTATGTACTCTGGAATGAGGTCATGGAGTATCAGCCGGTAGTATCTGTGGATGAAGCATCCGAAGAAGAGACGGATTCTGAGACAGAGACCGTTTCAGAGACCGAGGCAATCGAAGAAGCAGAATCAGAAACGGAAACCAGTCAGGCGGTGGCGGATCCGGACGGCGCGGATGCCGAGGAAGTGGAAGAAGCTGCTTACATTCCAGGCGAACTTCTGGTAAAAAACAGTGATGTTACATATCAGGAAGGCGATATAGTAGCCTTTTATGATGGTGAGATCGGCAGAGATGAAAAAAATATCGATGCGTATGCAGAAGGCTCTTTTGACGGATATGTACTGTTTGCGCAGATTCTGAGTGTGGAAGATACCGCAGACGGGGTACGTCTGACTTACGGATATGCCAGCCCGGAGGATTATCTGGCAGACTTCGATGTGCATGTGACAGACGATGTGGAGATGGATCAGCAGCTGTCAGAGGAAGATCTGGAAGTGCTGACGTCCAGACTTTCCAGCCAGGTAGAGGAGAATGAGGAGCTGAAGGCTCAGATGCTGGTATCGGTCATGAGTGCGCCGGAGACACAGGATATGCTGGATGACCTGTACGGGGAAGGCACGTATGCGCTGGCAGGTATGACGGCAACTCTGACACCTGGCAGGCCGGTGGTGAAGCTGAAGGCATCAGGCAGTGAGGTGACGGCAAACATCAGTATTTCTGCGACTGCCAATATTAAAAAAGACGGTAAGAATATGCTGACGGTTCAGCCGAAGCTGTCCTTTACCCAGTCTTTGTCCGTGCAGACAAATGTAAACGGTGGCAAGGTCTGGATCGATATGTCTGTGACGATCCGGTCCATGTCGAAGATTGAACTGACTGTTACCGCTAGCACAGGCGGAAAAACAACCGTATTCTCCAAAGCAAAGGATACCTTAAGTGAGATTGTCAAACCGGAAGGAATCGCAGAAGGCGATTATGAATCCTATGATCAGTCTGTATCCGATCTGATGGATACGATGAACTCCATCGTGGCCACCTCTTTGAAATATAATGATCTTTTTGATATCCTGCTTTTGAATCTGAGATTCTCTTTCTATGGAATTATCACTGTAGGCTTTGAGGTTCATCTGGTAGGACAGGTGGGAGTGCTCGCAACCTTTGGCGTAGAGATCGTAGCCAGAAGCGGGGAACGCATCGGCTTCAAATACAACTTCCTGAAATTCAAAGGAAGCTCCTATACGGAGAAGCTGGAGAGCTCCGTAACCAACAATATTTATCTGATCGGAAAGGTAGGAGCCCGCGTGGGACTGCGGCTGACGTTGTCCGTAACCATGTGCGGAATTGCCACAGCCTATATAACCGGAAGCCTGTATGCCTATGCAGAGCTGACAGGCCTGTTCTTCAATACCACGAATCTTTTGAGCGGAGCCAATACGAATCTTGGAGCATTAAAATTTGAGGTAGGTATTGATGTCGTAGTATCCCTTGGTCTGAAGGTAAGACTGATTTTCAAGACGATACGCAAGAACTGGACGGTCTATACCGGACGCTGGCCATTGTGGTCCACATCCGTATCGAGCAGCATGAGCTATATGGATGAAGAGGGACTGACAAATCTCTGGGAAAAATCCAGTGCGAATGCAGATCATAAAACAGTATTCGGATTTGAAACCATTCCGATGAAGACGTGGAACCTGATGAGCGGAAAATGCCAGAAGAATGAACAGTTATATGCAAAATCAGGAAAATATAAGCTTTCCATCGAAAATCTGAAGATAAACGAGGAAACGGTTCCTTCAGATGATCCGAGAAATAAAATCTTTATAGTCGGGGATAAGACAAAAAATAAGAATCCGGGTTACATCTACATGGATGAATTACTGGCAGGGAAATACGCCTGCAGTGAAGTTTCCCTTGATCTGGTTTTAACATATGAAGATCATGCATCATCAGCTCTGGTGAAGAAACAGGTGCAGAGATTCCATCTGGAAAAGAAATGTGATGTATCAACCACAACTCAGAAAGTGAATGTTTTACTTTATGACTGGTGTGCAAGAAACTGGGGATTGGAAGCGGCAGAATGGGATAATGCAAAAGTATTTGAGACATCGTTTTCCTCTTCTCATATGGTTGGCGGAATCAGTGAAGCGAATGCAACCGGAACACTGAATTTGGGTGAAGTGATTGCTGCGGCTCAGACTATGTACCCGGATCTTGCAGGACTGGATTACGGATGGGGAGAACCGGCACAGGATGGAAGTATCGCTCAGTTGCAGTATGCTTCTCCGAGGATCAGTAATTTCTGTTATATGACAACGGATAATGGTGTGGTGCGTTATGATGTGTATCCGGGAACACAGGAATATGAGGTGACATATTATCTGTTTATCCGCAGGTTTGAGGGATTTGAGAACCAGATTAATTATCATATCCGCCTGAACAGTACAAGTGAACAGAATCAGTATGAATTCCGCATGGCACCAAAAGACGGGGGACAGGAAGAAACTTTTACAAAGGATGAAAACGGTGTTTACAATCTTTCACTTTCTAGGAACGCATTTGACGGTACACAGCGCCCGATTAAAATGTCTGTAAACGGCGGGGAAAGTGTAAGTACAGGATTTACTGTCACCGGACGGGAATATGCAAAAGATATATATCTGGACATGAATTTTGGAAAAGTGCAGTTGAACATTGTATCTGGAGAAGGAATTGAACATTATCAGTTTGTCAATCCGGAACAGATCACAGAAGAGGGAATCCAGCCGGGACAAAAAGTAGAACTGGAAGTGGCACTGAAAGACGGTTATGGAGGACTGGAAGTAAAAAGTGATAATGATACAGTAGAATTTAACGTGCAGAATAACCGGATAAGTTTTGTAATGCCGGCGCAGGATCTGACGATTACGCTTCAGGCATACAGAAAGCACAGTATTACGTATCTGTATAATTATGCCGGAATGGGACAGTATGAACAGACATATTTTACGGAAAATGAAGTCACACAGGAAGTAAAGAATCCGACAATAGACGGGCTGACATTCCGCGGCTGGTATACGACACAAGACTGCTCCGGAGATCCGTATCTGTTTGGTGAAACACTAAAAACAGATGTGATTCTGTATGCAGACTGGACCTGTGATGTAACGATATCTTTTGGTCCGGTAAAGGGAAAGGCGCAGTATGTCACCGGAGAGGATGAGGAACAGCAGATACATCCGGTATTTGATGGGGATGAATCAGAATATTACACATTTACATATTCAACCTTACATGTCGGGGATAAATTATGGAATATTCTGACTCCGGAATATGAAGGATATCAGTTTATGGACTGGTACATGGACAAAGAATATCAGGGACAGCCGGTGGATTTAAGTACCTATATCCTGACAGGCGGCGTGACGCTTTATGCAAGGTGGGCGAAAGAACTGAAGATTACTTTTGACCGTAATTATGCAGTCCGGGACGGTGAAATTACTACAGTAATCAGTGAAATAACCGGTTACAGCGGATACCCAATAACCTTACTGCCAGAAGAACCGGTAAGAGAATATTATACCTTTACAGGATGGTATCATAATGCGGCAGCAACAGATCCTTTTGATGCAGAAAAAGAAATTCTTGCTCAGGATGAAACCATATATGCGGGCTGGAAAGCAAATACCTATCCGATTCATTATGAACTGAATGGCGGACAGAATGCAGAAAAAAATCCTTCTGTATATACAACGGAAGAGGCATTTGAACTTTTGGCACCGACAAGGCAAGGGTATGAGTTTACCGGCTGGACAGGAACGGGACTGAGTGATCTGACAAAGACAGTTTCTGTGACAAAAGGAGAAGGCGGAGAACGAACCTATTATGCAAACTGGAAACCAGTGACCTATACACTTACTTACAACAAAACCTATGGAAGTGCAAAGAACAATCCAGACAGTTACACGATTGAAAGTAAGGATATCGTACTGGAACAGCCAGTCAGAGAAAAGTATGAATTTACCGGATGGATCGGAACAGATCTGACTGAGGCAACAAAGGAAGTTGTCATTCCATCCGGATCCATGGGAGACCGGTCTTATACGGCTCTCTGGACAACAACGGATCCGATTGAACAGATCCTTCACAGAATGGAACTGCTGGCAGATGAGCACCCATATGAAAAAAATCTGATTGATTATCTTACAGAAGAAGATTTTTACGCTGTAACCGATACATCCATTGAAAAGCGAAATGAGAGACTGGAAAACACGTTGCAGAATGAGGTGGAAGCGTATCTGAAGTCTCTGATAGAGCAGGATGGGGAAAGTGGAAACTATCAGACTGGAGAGATCGGAGCTTATGCAGATCAGATTCAGGTAAAAGCCGTGCTGAAAAAGGCAGATCGTACCGGTGATCCTGATAAGCAGGTGTATACATGGGAGATCGAGACAACCTATACGGATGATCAGGGAGAGGAACATAAAGGCAGGATTGACAGCTATATGGCGTCTCTTGTGAAAATGACACCGGAACTGAGAATGCCGGAGATGAATCGTCTTACATATGGTCAGAAGGTAAAGGACAGTACCGTTCAATACGAAGGAAATGCTCTTTATATGAATAAGGATCTGCTGGTTGAGACACAGGTGCCGGGAACCTTTGACTGGAAAGAAGAAGAAAAGGAAAAGGTGCCATTTGGACGAAATAATGGAACCACGGATTCTGAATATGCCATGATCTTTACCCCGGATATGGCAGTAGCAGATCTGTATACGCCAGCGGAAGAAAAAGTACCTCTGCTGACACAGATTGGAGTCGTGGTTATCTGCGAGGATGTAAATGACAGAGATTATGATCCGGACAGTGCCCTGACAACCGGAACGGCAAGGCTGATGCTGGCGAATGAAGATGGAATTGCCGGAACAGAAGAATTACAGATTGAGGGACTGCTAAAAGAGGGTACATACACCTTCTTGAAAGATGGAAAACCGGATATGGCACCGGAAAAAGATAAGAAAGTGCTGTATCAGGGATATACTCTGGAGGAAACTCTGAATACGGATGAGGGCAGCTATGGAAGTGGCGCGTATGTCATCTTAAATCCAGATGGTGTAAAGACAAAAGCAACCATCTATAAAATTGAAAAAGATAAGATGAACATCATATTACCAACGGTAACAGGGGAGTATGAGTATGGTACATTGCTGGAAAAAGTGACTTTTACTGGTGGAAATGTAACCTATGGTACAGGTGTAAGAGAAATCACAGGCACCTGGTCATGGACAGAACCTGGCAGTGCATTGGCAACTGTTCCAACACAGGTCTGCAGCATGAAGTTCCAACCGAATGATACCGTTGGATATGCAGAATTTACGGTAAATATGGATGTTACTGTGAAAAAGAAAGAGATTGCAGTACCTGAAATTACCGGAACCAGAACATATAATGGCAATAAACAGTATTCCGGACTGGAAAATACAGCTCTTTATACGGTTACGGATAACGGTGGAACAGAAGCTGGAGATTATACGGCAACTGTGACATTAAACGATCCGGAACATTATTGCTGGAAAGATATTACTGAAGATAGTGTGACTGTTCCGTATACGATTGGAAAGGCAAAAGCAACGGTATCAGGAACAGCAGCACGGATAGAGCTTGTATATGGTCAGGAACTGACGCTGGCACTTACAGAAGGTCAGACAGAAGAAAAGAAAATGTGTCTGGCAGGTAAAAATGTGACAGGCCTGAAAGTAGAATTCCAGGGAAAAACTGTTCCGGGAAAATGGGAATGGGATCTGACCGGAGCGAATGCACAGCCATGGGATGCAAATGAAACAACACCATATACTGCGAAAGTAAAATTTACCCCGGATAATGACAGTATTGAGGCAGATGAAGAAAAAACAGTGGAAGTACTGGTAAGAAAAGCAACACCGGATTATAGCGGATGCGACATTACAGCAAGTGCTATGTATCAGACAAAAGACCCACAGTATTATCTGAATTGTTCAAATCTGCAATCTAAAAAAGACCCGGTAAATCCTGTCACAGGGAAGGGGGTTGGCGGAAACTGGGGATGGGAAAATGATGGTTCCGTATATCCGACAGAAAATGGACTAAGAACGGCTGTTTTTACACCATATCCATTTTTGGAAAATAATTATACGACCGTAAATGCATCGGTATATGTGGAAGTGAAAACACCTTCTAAAGTGGCATATACAGTAAAAGCGGTAAGTTCGTTGAAGAGAACGTCTGATTTCCCACCACAGTATAATGATCTTTTTAAAGATGGAATTACATCGGGCGTTTTTGAGGGAAATAAATCAGAGCTGTCAGGAGAAATAGATATACCTGTCAGTATTTCTGGAAGAGTGAATCCTCAGAAACTGACTGTGACACTTGGAAACAGTAATTATTATATTGGATCCATAAAGTTATCAGCCAGAGGTACAAGGTCAGAGGAAACTAGTACGGCTCCCCTTAACTGGAGCCAGACTTTGGTAGGAGGAAGCAGTACATCTTATATTTATACGATTGCGTTGACAGATTATCTCGCATGGGAAAATCTTGTTGTAGAAGTGGTGGTAAAAGACCGGACTGCTTCTCAGTCTCGTAAGAATGCCCGGAAATTAGAAACAGAAAGCGAACTTCTGACAGAAACTGTAACCGAACCACAGACAGAGACTGCAGTATCGGAAACAGAGCCACAGACAAACACAACAGAGATAACTGTACCTGAAACAACTGCGACAGAGAGTCCGACCACAGAAACAACGGCGCCTGAGACTCAGATCCCTGAAACGGAGTTGCCACAGACACAGGCGCCAGAGACTTCTGCACCGGAAACGACAGCCCCGGTGCCACAGACGGAGCAGCCGGCATCGGAAACAGCGGCCCCGCAGCCGGAAACACCGGCACCACAGGCAGAAACATCCGCACCGGAAACATCAGCTCCGCAGAAAGAGACATCCGCACCGCCGCAGCCGGTCGAGCCACAGACTGCAGATACACAGGCGGCAGAGCATGCGGAAGCGGAACAGGATAGTGGTAACCCATGAGAAGAACCTGCTTTTATGCAAATGTTCTGACTGCCATCCTTCTGACGCTGCCCCTTACAGCGGGGGCAATCTCTGATCCGGTGACCGTCTGCATTCTGGATTCCGGCTGCAATCTGCCGGATATACAGGGAAGGAATTACCTGGATGGTACACAGGATCTGACCGATCCGGAAGGCCATGGGACGTATGTATATGAGCTCCTGAAAGAAACGGCACCGGAAGCAGAGCTTTATATGTTAAAATGCTTTGACAGCAGCACTGCCATTATTCAGGCTGTTTATGATGCAGTGGATGTATATGATGCCGACATCATCAATATGAGCTGGACTCTGAATCAGGACAGCGAGGAACTGCATGAGGCGATTTGCTATGCAGCAAAACAAAATGTCCTGCTCGTGGCGGCAGCCGGAAACCTGTCGCTGTCCACACCACTGGGAAGTCAGGTTTACCCTGCTTCCTGGGAAGAAGTCATTGGCGTGTCAGGCGCGGATTTAAATGCGCAGGGGGAGCCGGTCAGCTCCCTCTGGTATCTGCAAAGTGATGCAGTATTTGTGTCTGCCGACGGAAATTATCGGGGCGAAAAAGGCTCATCGTTTGCGGCGCCGAGAATCAGTGGTATACTGGCCGGATATCTGGATAGAACGTCAGAGGAGAAACATACACAGAGCTATGCAGAGGAATATTTAAAAGGTATCGCAGTCGATGCGGGCCCTCCGGGCTATGATACGGTTTTTGGATGGGGATATGTGAAAAATACAGCCGGTTAATGAAAGCGCCAGGATTCTGGCGCTTTTATTCCGGCCTTTTTCACTTCTGCTCTGGACTATTGGACAGGAATGCGATAGAATGATACAAAATGCCGGAAATGGAGGAACTTTTTTTATGTTTTTATTGTACTTTGCACTGTGGATCATTTTTAACGGTGCGATCACACTGGAAATCTGCCTGTTCGGGATCGGAGTAGCGGCAGTTATGTTTGCCTTTACCTGTAAATTCATGGACTACAGCATCGCCCGCGAGAGACAGGTGCTCCGGCGGTTTTTTCCGCTGATCCATTATATTTTTGTACTTGTAAAGGAGATTATCAAGGCAAATTTTGCGGTCATCCATATGATTCTCTCGGAAAAGGAGGAGCCGGAGCCGGCACTCGTGCATTTTACGGCGGATATGCAGACTCGGACCGGGAGGGCGCTTCTGGCAAATGCGATTACGCTGACGCCCGGGACGATTACCGTGACGCTTCAGGATGCGGATTACGTCGTACATTGTCTCGATGAGAGTCTGGCGGTGGGAATGGATCATTCCATTTTTGTGGAGCTGCTGGAGGATCTGGAGCGACCGGGGAAGGAAGGAGGAAAAAAGCATGAACAGTAACGTAGCGGGACTGTCGCAGGCGTATCATATGTTGTTTGTGGCAGCCTTGATTTTTCTGGCAGTGATGGTAATGCTCTGCCTGATCCGGGCGATTGTCGGCCCGAAGATTGCAGACCGCATTGTATCAGTTAATATGATGGGGACGATGATCATGGTCATCATCGCAATCCTTGCGGTCATGCTGGAGGAGGGGTATCTTGTGGATATCTGTATCATTTATGCGATGATCAGCTTCCTTGCCGTGATTGTTCTGACCAAGGTGTATATGGGCGTTTATCAGGAGAAAAAACAGAGGGAGGAGAGAGAACATGGCGGTCATTGAATGGATCCGGTTTCTGGCAGGCGCCGTCTGTCTGCTTTGTGGCCTTGGCATTTTTCTTGTAGAAATGATCGGGGTATTCCGGTTTAAATATGTGCTGAACCGTATGCATGCGGCGGCGATGGGCGATACGCTTGGCATTGGCTTTGCATTAGCCGGGCTGATTCTTATGAGCGGCTTTACGTTTACATCGGTAAAGCTGCTGCTCGTGATTGTTTTTTTGTGGTTTGCATCTCCGGTATCCTCACATCTGATCGCGCGTCTGGAAGTGACGACGAACGAGGATGAGGAGCCGCATTTCCGGAAACTGGAGCTTGGCGAACTGGAGCAGGAGCTCTCCGGTAAAAAAGAGCCGGAAGAAGCGGGACAGAAGGAGGCGTGAGTATGGAAGTGTTTCAACTGATTCTGCTTGGGTTTCTCGTAGTCTGTGCCATCTCGGTCAGCCTTTCGAAGAACCTGCTGAATTCGATTCTGATTTATATGTCCTACAGCCTTGTGGCGTCGGTGATCTGGATTCTTCTGGAATCTCCGGATCTGGCGATTACAGAGGCCGCAGTAGGAGCCGGTATTACGAGTGTACTCTTTTTTGTCACGCTGAAGAAAATTCACGCGATGATGAAAGAAGAAGCAGGAGAGGAGGAGCCGTCTGATGAGCCGAAAAATTCCTGAACAGCAATATGAGAAGACGATCTCTTACCGGTTCCGGCAGTGGCTGGACGGAACGAAGGATCCGTTTCTCGGGACGGTGGAAATGAAGCCGCAGAAGGAATTCCACGAGGATGATACCGCGGTGGAAAAACGAAAAGAAGAAAAGAAAGAAATTTTTGCACGTGTCTTTGATACCGAGCACAATGCGGAGCTGCGTATGTTCCGGAAGCTGTACCGGCTGTTCAGTGTCCTGTTCTGTATCGGTCTTGTGTTTGTGCTGCTGACCGGAGTCTCTCATCTGCCGCCGTTTGGTGCCGCGGACAACCCGGTGAACAATGAAGTCCCCAGACGTTATATCGAGAATGGCCTGCAGGAGACCGGAGCGGTCAATATTGTGACGGGCATGATCCTGGATTACCGTGCGTTTGATACGTTAGGCGAATCTCACGTGCTCTTTGTTGCGACCTGTACGGTACTCATTTTGCTGCGCATCGACAAAAAGAAGGGCAGGAACAGCATTGAGGAGTGGGAGGCCAACGACCGGATCTATGAGCCGAAGAACGATATCATTCTTCAGACGGTCGCGAAGCTGCTCGTCCCGCCGATCATGATTTTTGGTATCTATGTGATCCTTTGCGGTCATCTGGGGCCGGGCGGAGGCTTTTCCGGCGGTGCGGTCATCGGTGCAGGCCTGATCCTGTACCTGAATGCGTTCGGTTTTGCGAAGACGGAACGGTTCTTTACGGCAAAGACGTATAAATGGATGAGCTTTGGCGCGCTGGCCTGTTATGCGCTGGCGAAAAGCTATTCCTTCTATACCGGAGCGAACGATATCCACAGCATCATTCCGCTCGGGACGCCGGGGGCGATCTTATCGAGCGGGCTGATCCTGCTTCTGAACATCTGTGTCGGCATCGTGGTGGCCGGTACGATGTATACGTTTTATGTCATGTTCCGAAAGGGAGGCTACTGATATGAATGTTATGAATCTGATACAGAATAATTATGAAGAAGCGATTGCGATGATCCTGTTCGGGATCGGATTTTCCAATCTGCTTCTGCAGCAGAATCTGATTAAGAAAATCATCGGATTGAACATCATGGATACCGCCATGTATCTGTTTCTGGCGTTGAAGGGCTATATTTCCGGACAGAAAGCGCCGATCGTGGTAAATGGTGTTCAGAAGGTGACGGCTTATATCAATCCGATCCCGGCGGGGCTTGTACTGACGGGCATCGTCGTATCCGTATCGGTGACTGCACTTATGCTTTCCCTGACGATCCGGCTGTACCGAAGGTATCATACTTTGAATCTCGATGAGATTACGACGCAGCTGGAAAAGGAGGGTCTGTGATGGCGTTTGTTCAGAATTTCCCCTTCTTTTGCATCATTATGACGCTGTTCTCCGGCCCGCTCTCCTCAATCCTTGGCGGAAAGGCAGCACGGCGTCTGAATCTGGCAGTGATCACACTTGTCGGTGCAATGAATACGGCGGTGTTTGCATTTGTCCTGAAAAACGGCACGTATTACGTCTATAGGATGGGGCATTTTCCGGCTCCGTGGGGCAACGAGATACGGGTCGGTGTGCTCGAAGCGGTCATGGCAGTCTTTTTCTGTCTGATTATGCTGCTCTCCATGCTCGGCGGCATGCGGGAGCGGGAGCAGGAAATCGAGGAGTCCAAGCAGAATCTCTACTATATTATGGTGAATCTTCTGCTGTCTTCCCTTCTGGCGCTGATCTATACGAATGACCTGTTCACCGCTTATGTATTTGTGGAGATCAATACGATTTCCGCCTGTGGACTGATCATGATCAGGCAGAATGGCCGGACGATCGTGGCGGCGACACGGTATATGATTATGAGCCTGCTCGGCTCCGGTATGCTGCTGCTCGGCATCTGCTTCCTGTACGGTATTACCGGTCAGCTGCTCATGAGCAATATTCAGGAGAGTGTCAGCAAAATTCATTTAAGCGGCGTGTATGATACACCGCTGATCGTCGCCCTTGGACTGATGTCGGTCGGGCTGGCGGTCAAGAGTGCCTTGTTTCCGTTTCATGGCTGGCTGCCGGATGCATATGGATATTCTACGGTATCCTCAGCAGCGATTCTTTCTTCTCTTGTATCGAAGGGCTATATTTTTCTGCTGTTGAAGATTTTTTACCGTGTGGTGGGCTTTGGTATTGTGCAGGAGAGCAAGGTCATCCATGTGCTCTTTGTGTTTGGCATCCTCGGCATGATCATCGGATCGGTGGACGCGATCCGCGCGAACAGAATCCGTCGGATGATCGCCTATTCCTCCGTGGCACAGATCGGTTACATTTACATGGGCTTTGGCCTTGGGACGACGGCAGGCGTGCTCGCGAGCGTGTTCCATATCATTTCCCATGCGGCGGCAAAGTCCCTGCTGTTTGTTTCAGCGTCCGGCATTACGGATGCATCCGGGGACAGTACGGATTTCTTTGATCTGACAGGCGCCGGCTATCGGAACAAGGTTGCCGGTGTGGCTTTTACGGCAGGTGCGCTTTCCATGGTCGGATTTCCGATGTTTTCCGGGTTTATCTCGAAAATTATGTTTGCGCAGGCGGCGGTCGGGCATGCACATAAAATGCTGCCGACGCTCATTGCACTGGCAATCAGTACGATTCTGAATACCGTATATTTTCTGAAGACGGTGATCCGGCTCTATACGCCGGTAAAACAGCAGGAGACGAAGGAGAAGCAGTATCGGACGGTTACGATGCGGCAGCAGCCGGTGAAGGCGGCGGCCCTGATTTGCTTTATTGTATTGAATCTGATTCTGGGACTGTTTTCACAGCCGATCGTCAACTGGCTGGAAAACGGTCTGCGGATGTTTGCATAGGAGGGAGACGTTATGAATACGTGGATTTTGCTTCCGGTACTGCTGCCGGCAGTCGCCGGAGTTGCGCTGCTTGCCGCCTCCTTCCGGGATCATCTGGCTATGGGCAGGCCCGGGAAAACAGACGGAGAGCTGAGCACACGGATGGGCAGAAAACTGCATACCATCACTGCGGTGGTGCTCGTGCTCACGACGGTGCTCGCGCTTCTTGTTGCATGGAGTGGTGAGCACGAGGTGACACTGTTCTATTTGATGGAGGATATTCCGGTCTATTTTCACATTGATGCGGTAGGCCGGCTGTTTGTGACGGTCGTGAGCATTGTGTGGCTGTGCGTCGGATTTTATTCGTTTACGTATATGGAGCATGAGGGAGAGGAGAAGCGGTTTTTCGGATTTTTCCTGCTCGTCTATGCCGTACTCATTGCGCTGGATTTTTCCGGTAATCTTGTCACGATGTATCTGTTTTATGAGCTGATGACTCTGTGCTCGATGCCGCTCGTATTACACAATGGCTCGCGCGAGGCGATTATGGCAGCTTTGAAATATCTGTTTTATTCGATGTGCGGCGCATATCTCGGCCTGTTCGGTATTTTCTGCCTGTATCACTACTGCGATGCGTTGACGTTTACAGCAGGCGGTACGCTGAACAGGGCTGCGGCCTCCGGACATACGGGACTGCTGCTTGTGGCGGTGCTTGCGATGCTGATCGGCTTTGGCGCAAAGGCGGGCATGTTCCCGCTGCATGCATGGCTGCCGGCGGCACATCCGGTGGCTCCGTCCCCGGCATCTGCCGCTCTGTCCGGAATCATCGTAAAGTCCGGCGTGCTGGCGGTGATCCGTGTGGTGTTTTACATCGCAGGCCCGGATCTACTCCGGGGCACATGGGTGCAGAATATCTGGATGACCCTGACCTTGCTTACCGTATTTATGGGCTCGTTGCTCGCTTTCCGGGAGCCGGTGTTAAAAAAAAGGCTTGCCTATTCGACGGTCAGCCAGGTTTCGTACATCCTGTTCGGTCTTTCTGTGCTGCAGCCGGAAGCGATGAGCGGTGCGCTGATGCATGTCGTATTTCATGCGTTCATCAAGTGCGCATTGTTTCTAACAGCCGGAGTTTTCATTTTCAAATATGGGAAAACAAGGGTGGAAGAGCTGGACGGAATAGGAAAACAGCTGCCGAAGACACTTTGGTGCTACACGTTTGCAGCTCTGGCATTGATCGGTATTCCGCCGACGAGCGGTTTTATCAGTAAATGGCATCTGGCAGAAGGCGCGCTTGCCGCTCCGGTCGGTGTATTCCGGTATCTCGGCCCGATCGTGCTGCTTGTCTCCGCACTTCTGACGGCAGGCTATCTGCTTCCGGTGACGGTTCATGGATTTCTGCCGGGAAGAGACTGGCAGGCGGTACACAGTGCACAGACAGCTCCGGAAAAAGAGCCGGTCGGTATGCTCGTGCCGCTGCTTGTGCTGGCAGCGCTTGCGGTACTGCTCGGTCTGTTTCCGAATCCGGTCATTTCCTATGTCACAGATCTTGCGGCGACGCTTTTATAAGGGGGGAGAGAGATGAATCCGATCATTCTGACTGTGACTGTGCTGCTCCCGGTTCTTGGGGGTGCACTGATTCCGCTGCTTCCATTTCGCAGCCGACGACAGATGCTGATTTATATTGAGACAGTTGTGCTGATTAACACGGCGCTGGTGCTGACTGCACTGCTGAACCGCCCGGCGGATGGCTTTGTTCTGTTTCATCTGAACGGAAAGCTGAGCATCAGTTTTCAGCTGGACGGTCTTGGAACGGTCTTTGCGGCGATTGTGTCGCTGCTGTGGCCGCTTGCGACCTTATACGCATTTGAATATATGACGCATGAGGGGCATGAGAAATACTTTTTTATGTTTTATACGATTACATATGGGATTACGCTTGGCATTGCATTTGCAGAGGATATCGTGACGATGTACTGCTTCTATGAGATACTGACGCTCGTCACACTGCCTCTGATTCTTCATACGCTCTCGCGTGAGGCGATTCTGGCAGGAAGAACCTATCTGTACTATTCCCTGGGCGGGGCGGCATTCGCATTTATCGGAATGATTTTTATATTGAATTACGGATCGACCGCGAATTTTAGTCCGGGCGGCGTACTGATGCTGGCCAGGGTCGGCGACAGCCGGAATCTGCTGCTTTTGATCTATGTACTCTGCTTTTTTGGATTTTCTGTCAAGGCGGCGATGTTTCCGTTTGGCGGATGGCTTCCGAAGGCAGGTGTGGCGCCGACTCCGGTGACTGCACTGCTCCATGCGGTGGCGGTCGTCAAAGCGGGCGCATTTACCCTGATGCGGATCACGTATTACAGCTTTGGGGCATCCTTTCTGCGTGGGACATGGGCGCAGACCGTTGTGATGATATTTGTGCTGATTACGATCGTCTATGGCTGCAGCCGGGCGCTGAAGGAGACACACTTAAAAAGGCGGCTGGCCTATTCTACGATGAGCAACCTTTCTTATATTTTATTCGGTGTTGTACTCATGTCGCCGCTCGGCCTGACCGGGGCGCTGTGCCATATGATTTTCCATGCGGTGATGAAGATCTGCTCGTTCTTCTGCGCAGGTGCGGTGATCTACAAAAGCGGACGCAATTATATCCATGAGCTGGATGGCATGGGACGGAAGATGCCTAAGGTATTCGGTGCGTTTACGGTTTCAGCATTTGCGCTGATGGGCGTTCCTGGGCTGTGCGGATTCATCAGCAAATGGAATCTGGCAAAGGCGGCAGTAGATAATCCGCATCCGCTTGCGATTCCCGGGGTGGCAGCACTGCTTATTTCCGCACTGCTGACCGCGATTTATATGCTGACGATAGTGGTGCGGGCGTTTTTTCCGGGAAAAGATTTTGACTACCGTACCCTGGACGGGATCACAGATCCGACCTGGAGGATGCTGCTTCCGCTCGGCATTTTTGTGGTACTGATGATTCTGTTCGGCCTGCACTCGGCTCCGGTCGTATCGATGTTATCGAAGCTTGCGGCTGCAGCGGTGTAGAGAGGAGGAGATGGCGATGACAGGTGTATTTTTAGGCGTGCTCGTATTTTTTCCGTTCCTCGGAGGGCTGCTGGCAGCCGTGGCAGGGAAAAAGCATGCGGATTACCGGGATTTTCTTGCGGACATCGTCGTGGTGTTCGAATTCCTTACGGCCTTCGGGCTGTTTTCCATCCAGTCGTTTGCCGGCGAAGCAACGTTTGCGATTGACGGAATCTGTGGCATGGGGCTGCATTTTCAGGCAGACGGCTTCCGGCTGATTTATGCGCTGGTGGCGGCGTTTATGTGGCTGATGACGACGCTTCTGTCACGGGAATACTGCCGGGGACATGCAAATACGAACCGGTTTTACTTGTTTTTACTGCTGACGCTTGGGGCGACGATGGGAGTCTTCTTATCTGCAGATCTGTTTACGACGTTCATTTTCTTTGAGCTGATGTCGTTTACTTCCTATGTATGGGTGGCGCAGGAGGAGACTGCCCCGGCCCTGCGAGCGGGGCAGACGTATCTGGCGATTGCGGTGCTTGGCGGTATGGTCATGCTGATGGGGCTGTTTTTGCTGTATCATATGTTTGGAACACTGGAGATTTCAGAGCTGCGTGCACATGCGGCGGATGCGGACGCCCGTCTGCTGTATACCGCAGGCGGGTGTCTGCTGGTCGGCTTTGGCGCGAAGGCAGGCGCATTTCCGCTTCACATCTGGCTGCCAAAGGCACATCCGGTCGCTCCGGCTCCGGCATCCGCGCTGCTCTCCGGTATTCTGACGAAAGCCGGTATTTATGGTGTGCTCATTTTAAGTGCACAGCTGTTTTTTGGCGATCCGGTCTGGGGAGCTCTGCTCCTTGGCATCGGTGTCCTGACGATGTTCGGCGGGGCGCTGCTCGCCGTGTGCTCGGTCGACCTGAAGCGGACGCTGGCCTGCTCCTCGATGTCTCAGATCGGATTTATCCTGATCGGCATTGGCATGCAGGGCCTGCTTGTGGAAGGACGTGAGCTGGCGGTGCACGGTACGTTGCTGCATATGGTGAACCATTCGATGATCAAGCTCGTACTGTTTATGGCGGCCGGTGTCATTTTTATGAATACCCATGCGCTCGATCTGAACGCAATCCGGGGCTATGGAAGGAACAAGCCTCTGCTAAAGGTGATTTTTGGAACCGGGGCACTGGCGATTGCCGGAGTACCGCTGTTTGGCGGATATATCAGCAAGACACTGCTGCATGAGAGTATCGTCGAATACGGAGGCGGCTGGCAGATGAAGGCGGTCGAGTGGATTTTTCTGCTTTCCGGCGGACTGACCGTAGCATATATGACAAAGCTGTTTGTTGCCATTTTCATAGAAAAGAATGATCAGAAAGACGTACAGGGGCAGTTTGATGCGCAGAAGCATTACATGAATGCGGGAAGTACCTTCGCATTGGCCGGCAGCGCACTTGTGCTTCTTGCATGGGGACTGCTCCCGCATGGTCTGATGGACCGGGCGGCAGCGATGGGACAGGCATTCATGGGACTTGAGGAGACGGGACACCGTGTCAGCTATTTCAGCCTTACAAATCTGTCAGGCGCGCTGATTTCGATCGGGATCGGGACAGCTGTGTACTTACTTGTGATCCGAAAGGCTCTGATGGATCAGGCCGGGCGCTATATCAATGTCTGGCCGGTATGGCTGGATCTGGAGAATCTGATTTACCGTCCGGTACTGAGGCTGCTGATTCTCCTTGCTGCGATTTGCTGCCGGGTGCTGGATTGCCTTGTGGATTTCCTTGTCGTTCTCCTGCGCCGGAGTATCTACCGGGACAGCCCGCTGCCGCATGAGCTTCCGGAGGGCAATGTCCTCACGGTCGCAGCCGGAAAGACTGCGAATGTGTTTGGATGGCTGGGCAACCATACATGGCGCAGAAAGCATCCAGTGGAACGTGATTATGTGCATGTACTTGCTGTCCGGTATGAGGAATTAAAGGAGAACAATATGGTCATCGGCCGAAGTCTTTCCTTTGCCCTGCTGCTGCTTTGCATCGGATTTTTGCTGACACTGTTTTATCTGATCTGGTGGTAGGACTTGACAAATATTATGGAATTTCGTAGATTATAAATATAAAACCCTTCAGGGCGTGGATTTTTCAAGAGAGATCTTTTTTCGCCACACAATTACTGCCGGTAGTTGTGTGGCGTTTTCTTGCTAAAAATCAAAGCCCTGGAGAAAAAAGAAAAGGAGAGATAAGAGGTATATGGATCAGGAATTTATGAAAAAACGAAAGATTTTGCCGCTTGTATTGTCCATGGCTTTGCCGATGGTCATTTCGATGGCAGTCAATTCCCTCTACAATATCGTAGACAGTTATTTTATCGCGAAAATGAGCGAAGATGCATTGACTGCGCTGGCACTCGTCTATCCGGTTCAGAATCTGATTACTGCGGTTGCAGTCGGATTTGGAGTCGGAATCAATGCGACGGTCGCTTTTTTTCTTGGGGCAAAGGAGCAGAAGCGTGCGGATGCGGCAGCGACGCAGGGGATGGTATTCAGCCTGCTGCATGGAATCATTCTGACGGTTGTGTGCATCGGTGGCATGCCGGCCTTCCTTCGGATGTTTTCCTCGGATGAGAAGATCATCGCGCTTGCCCTGACGTATTCGAATCGCGCATTTGCCTTTGCGATCGCGATTACACTTGGCATTGCGATCGAGAAGATTTTTCAGGCGGTAGGAAGAATGGAGGTCAGTATGATCTGCATGATGGCGGGCTTTATCGCGAACATTATTCTCGACCCGCTGATGATTTTCGGCATTGGGATTTTTCCGGAAATGGGAATTGCCGGAGCAGCTTATGCGACCGGTATCGGACAGTGTCTGACGCTGATACTGTATCTTGTTATTTATAAGCTCTCACCGATCCCGGTAAAATTCCGGGCGGATGTCATGAAGCCGGAGGCGGCGATCGCAAGGAGACTGTATCTGATCGGTATCCCGGCGGCCTTAAATACCGCGCTGCCGTCGCTGCTCGTATCTGCGCTGAACGGAATTCTGGCAGATTTTTCGGAGAAATATGTACTTGTGCTTGGCGTATATTATAAGCTGCAGACCTTTATTTATCTGACGGCAAATGGCATTGTGCAGGGGATCCGCCCCCTGGTCGGCTACAACTACGGGGCAGGGGAGA
>OLRQ01000386.1_pt1 | contig 47959 bp, 28 predicted proteins | sample 1671971 | NCBI WGS metagenome assembly OLRQ01 (sample SAMEA3136631, study PRJEB25190) | human gut metagenome | biome: human gut; feature: human-associated habitat; material: faeces | place: Austria | collected 2013
CATAGTCTCTTGTAGTTGTCTTGCCGCATACGGCGCATGTTCCCTGCTGTTTCTCTGGTGCGAATACGGTTGCTTTTGCAATTGTATTCCATACAAAGTTATGGGAATGAGCCTCAACCTGAACAACTGCTGTCGGCGCTACAAAATATGTGTACGGTGTTTTGGTAACTGTAATCTGATAACTTCCTGCCTGATCCGCACTCATCGTTACATTACCATCTTTATCGGTTATTGCTTCTGTTGTTTTGTTTGTGTCCAGATTCTTCATTTCAACAGTACATCCTGCCGCTGCTTCATCTGTTCCCCACATATCTGTATCCCTGAAATTAATTGTAAATGCCTGCTCAGTTACTACTTTTTCCGGTACATTCTGGAAATAAAGATATTTATCACTGTATTTTGCAGTATCTGCCAATAAGAATACACCTAATTCATCACCATTTTTCAGTACTTCCTCATTTGTAGTACCGCCAAATCTGTTGTTTACCAGCGTACCAACTGCGGCACCCTGAATTTTGAAGATTCTGTTGATCCATCCATTGCCGCCAATTTCCAAATAAGCTTCCGGATTCTCAGCGAACTGCTCTCCATACATCTCTGCATGAAGTTTGTATAACGCATCTGTGATCGTTACCTGATTTCTTTTTGCTTCCGGTTTTTCGTATCCATATTTTTCTGCATCACCTGATGTTACTTCAAATGTGCGGATTTCAGCATCTGCTTCAGCTGTTTCATAGGAACGGACAGTTATTGTTGCAGTAGTGACATTCTGTGCATCTTTTGCTGCTTTTACAGCTTCATTCAGTTTGAGAAGTACTGCACTGGCTGCTTCCTCTGTCTGTGCATTTGCATCTTCTGCCTCTTTAATTGCTGCCTCAAGCGCTGCCTTTGTTCCTTCTTTATACTGTCCAGGTTCTGTACCTTCAACAATGTTTGCTGCAAATTCTTTTGCCTCTTTAATTCTGTCAGGTAATGATGCAAGTGCTTCTTTGGTTCCTTTAACGGTAACGACTACTTCTACCGGCTGTTTGTATACCTGCTTTAAGAATTCATTTTCCGGATGCTTTTCCGCGAATTTGCCGTAACGCTCGCTGCTGAGTACAGAAGAAATTTTAATCTGAGTATCATCTTCTCTTCTGGTTACAAGCAGATTTTCATGCGTAATTACCGCATTATTAGATGATTTAAACTTGTTATATCCGGCGCCTTCCATAATCCACGGATCGTCAAACTGATCATCTGCAACGATACCTTCACCAGTTTTATTATCAACATTATAAATCCATTTTGGCTGTCCGTTTTCATCAAGAATCATTTCCTGGAATGCATGAAGATTTTCTTTGACAGAATCTTTATCTGCATTCTGTCCGTCATTGATTCCTGCAAAATAATTGTCTTTTGCAGCTTTCATCATATCCAGTTCAGCCTGTTTTTCTGCATCTGTAATTGCTTTAATTGTAACTGCAATCTGCTTTGATACGCTTACTCCACCACGGGTAAATGTAACGGTCAGATGTCCTGCCACATCATTATCACTGGTAAAGCGATCCAGATATGCTGCGTATCCATTAATCTGAATAGCATCTGTATCGGAGGTTACCGTAATTTCCTTGTTTTCAAATACATAATTCTGATTTTCATCTTTGATTCTGGTATATCTTGGAAGCTGAAGATCTGATTTACAATTTGAAAGATCAATTGCTTCTTTTGTATTAAAATCAATTATGCGGTCTGCTGTGTAATACTTGTTCAGGATTTTCTGAAGTTCTTCTTCTGTAGCTCCAGTCTCACCGGTTCCCTTTACTGTAACTGTAAAAGTTTTTCTATATGTAGCAAAATCATTTACAGATTCTACATTAGAATTTAACAGAGTGTCATTTGCTGTAAAGATTGCTGTCAATGTTACTTCTGTGTCTACTGCCGGTGCATGAATCTCGCCCGTTACCGGATTGATGATTGCATTTATCTCCGGTTCTTTCAGGCTGATCACATCCGGTTCAGAAGAAGACCATGTAATTTCAGACCATGCAGTTCTGGCGCTGTTCGTCATACACTGCGGAAGTGTCAGTGCTGATTTTACATCACCAATGTCTGTATTATCTCCCTTGATCGTATCCCACGTAAGAGCATCCTTTTCAGCGGACATTTTTGCATTGTAATGATCACAATCCCATCCAATTGTTGCCCTGCTCTCTCCGCTCTTTACAAAAGCTCCGTTCAGCTCAAATATATACACAAGAGAAACATTTGTACTGTTAATTCCACTCAATGATGAACTTGGAGTATCTGCCTTGTTGTAATTGATTGTTCCACCTGTTGCAATTACATCTGGGGTATCTGTTGAAGCAACGTATACATTTACATCTGAAGCGCCTGCAATATCATATTTTGCAATTTTAGTCTTTACAAAATCACAAATATTTTTGCAGGATGCAAATTTCGGACGAAGTGTATACTCTTTGTCAAACTGTTTTTTTACAGCTTCTACTGTTGCCTGATCAGCTTCTGAAACATTTGCTGCTCCCATAAGAACCGGAACAGTAATGTTTTCTTCATCACCTGATGGTTTGTAGGATCCTGTTACTTTTTTGTATCCGTCTGCCTCAATGGTATAATCATAGGTTGTATTTTTATCTAAGGTATAGACGCCGTCTTTCGGAGTTACAGCTATAGTTTCCGTATCACCGTAGCCGTAATCGTCTTCTTCCTCATATGTCACGGAAATTTTTGCGTTTGCAATGTCTGCACCTTTAAAATCAACCGGTTTGAATGTAACATTATACTTGCTGATGTCTTTTTCCATCTGAATGTCGATGGTTTTGTTCGCATCCGGTGTAATGGAGCCGTTCACTGTCTTGTAGTTCGTAGCTTCAATGGTGTAATTATAGGTTACTCCATTGACAAGCTTATAACTGCCATCATCTTCAGCTTTTATGCTATCCCAGTCGCCATCTTTTTTTACCTTTACTGCAGAACCTGTAATTGGATTTCCGGTTGCCTTGTCTGTAACATTAAAGCTGATATTTCTTATAATCTTTTTCTTAAGCTGTACAGTTTTTACTGTATTTTCTTCCTCTGGATTGAAGGTAAAATAACTGTCTTTATAGTCAATATATCAGCGTATACTCTGCGCCCTTTTCCATCTTATATGAGCCATCCGTTTCCGGAGAAACTGCTGTCCAGTTTTTCTCTAATTTGACGGTTGTTTTTCCATCTGTTGTAAGATCGGAGTTATCGTCTGCATCCACTACTTTGACAGTCATGGTGTAGTTCGGCTCTGCCGCTTTAATTGTAATGGTAAATTCCTGCTCTGCAAGGGCAGCTGCAGCAGCGGCTGCTTCGTCATTGATAACTGATGCTGCTGTACCTGTTGCAAACAATCTCAATGTTGCATTAAAGCTCTGATCTCCTTGCGCTGCTGTTGGACGTTCCTTCATACTAACACTTCTTGTATTTGAAGGAGTTGTTTTGACATTCAGCCATTCACTGGCAGCTTCATCAAAATACCAGCCTGACAGGTATGGCTTAGTTAATTTTCTAAAACCAATAGATGTAATATCGCTTCCATTTCCATTCGTCTTAAGGCCTATTGTATAAGTTTTACCCTCATTACTCTTAACAACACCCGTTCCACCATTAGTAATTATCTTTTTTGCAGCAGCATCATCATCATTAACATAGTTCTCCTTAAGCCAAGCTTCTGCCGCAGCCTTTGCTTCAGCATCGCTGTCTGTGTCTGACTCGGCATCACTGAATGCTGCAATATCATCACTGTCTGAAGCATTCTCATCTTCTTCTACAGAAAACACCTCTGTATCAGATATTTCATCCTGAGATGCATCCCCAATTGTCAGATTTTCTGCATTCTCTGACTCCTCATTCTGCGCAGAAAGCCCCGCATCAGCTTCCTCATCTGTATCTGCCTGTACTTCTATCGTTTCCTGTCCGCCATCAGAGAAATCAATATCTGCTGCAAATGCATTAGATGGAATCATTGTTACGGTCATCATTGCCGCCATAGCAATTGCTGATAACCGTCTCATTAATTCTTTTTTCTTCACTTTGCTCCTCCTTTTGTGAATTATTATTTTAGCAACAAAAAACAGAGCCTCATGAATTGATGAGTCTCTGTCCTTTATAACGTGTTGGCTTGCCGACTGATAATGTCTTACGCGTTTGACATTAAATACAGCAAAAAACAGTTCCGGATTCGCACCGGATTTCCTCAAACTGACTAGCAAATCAGACCACGTTTGGTTATCTTGTTGTCCGATTATTATAACACTTTCACCCGATAGCGTCAATTTATTTACAGGATTTCAGGTATTTTTCCAAACTTTAGAATAATTTCAAAAGTTATTATCTACCTTTAAGGGATCGTATTTCATCACAGGAAAGGCCTGTAACTTTCGCCTTGTATAATCCTGGTTTCTTATTTTATTTTCATTTTACATTGAATTTCTCTATTTCCTGAACGGAATATCCTGTGTATTGGGCAATTTTCTCAATCATTTCACCAGATGCAAGCATTGCACACACAATCTTTCGCATATTTTCCTCGATCCCCTCTTTCCGTCCTAGATCATAACCTGAATCATATCCTGCTTCGTATTCTGCTTTTCGGAGTTTTCGTTCTTCCTCTTCCTTATTGTACTCGAATATGCTCATTCCGATCACCTCCGACCTGTGTTTTCGTAGAAATGTTTGCAGCCGTCCCATTTTTGCTGTTCTGTCTTTTTTCTGAAGTAACCTTTTTGTTCTTTTTTGCCATAGGCACTACCTCCCTTTGCGGAAGTACAAGAACGTGTTGTGCTACTTCCTCCACCGTTCATAACTCCCGCTTTTCTTTTTTGACTGGATTTAAAAACATGGATTTCTGAAGTGAATTAAGAATATCAGACGGCATTACTGCCTTGAACTTTATAGAAATATGCTTTAGTTTTATAGTACCATTTGCTCTAAAACTTTGCAAGATGTTTTAGAACAATGTTTGTTTATATATATAGAGAGACCGGAGTCGCGATGGACTCCGGTCTTAAAAAAGTGAGTTATCTGATTTTTATTTTACTTTTACTTTAACTGTATAAGATTTCTTTCCGGATTTTACGGTAATCTTTACAGTTCCTTTCTTCTTCGCTGTGATGACACCCTTCTTGCTCACGGTTGCCACTTTTTTGTTGGAAGAAGTGTAGGTTACCTTGTCCTGAGAGGTGAGTGGACTGATTGCCGGTTTCAGTGTCAGTTTCTCACCTTTTTTCAGGGATACTTTGGATTTCAGTCCTTTGATTTTGGTTGTGTTTACTCTCGGGGACTGAACTTTTACTTTCAATGTTGCTTTCTTACCACTTGCAAGTGTTACAGTGATCTTGGCTGTTCCATTCTTCTTACCGGCTTTGATCACACCCTTCTTATTGACGGTTACGATCTTCTTGTTGCTGGATTTCCATGATTTGATAGAATCACCGTTTGCCATTGTAACTTTGATTTTCTTTGTAGTCTGTTTTTTCTGAAGTTTGATGGATTTCGCATTCAGTTTGATCGTTGCTGCAAGTTTGGTTCCATAGTCTCTTGTAGTTGTCTTGCCGCATACGGCGCATGTTCCCTGCTGTTTCTCCGGTGCGAATACAGTTGCTTTGGAGGTTGTTTTCCAGTCGTTAATGCGGCATACATGATCGGCATTGATATTATTCAGATCCGGTACGCCATCTTTGGTGTAATCGTCTACATAATACCATGTCACAGTACAATCACTCGTCAAAATCTGCAGATCGATTGCATTTACATTATCGGATGTTCCGTTGACTGCATACATCCATCCGGATCCCGGACCATTGTCAAATTCTTTCAGTCCGTTAATCTCCGTCACGTAGTTTCCGTTTCTTATACTAAACGGAATATCATTGTTCAGGAGCATCATTTCTGTCACATATTTTGCGGTACTTCCCTCCGGAATGCTGCATTTAACCTGATTCAGCCAGAACCTTCTCCATGTATGTGCATCTTTTCCATGTTTTTCGTCACCTACGAGAGAAAAGTTCACCTGTACCATTTTCTGATCTTCAGCGTCTTCTCTTTTGATGATCACAGAATAAGATTTTGTCACTTTTCCATTTCTGGAAGTAACTTCAACAGCAACTTCTGTATCACCATCATTTAATGGAATTATGTCGCTTAAATAATCTTCCTTGGCTGTTACAGCCTTTCCATTAATCTTTACTGTTGCCTCTTCGTCTAATGCTTCTGCTGACAGGCGGATCTTTTTGCATTCTTTTGTCATACGAAGCACATATCCATCACCGTTTTCTTCTGCCTCAATACCGCCCGGCATTGCAGATACGTTTTTCAGTGTAGTATTGGCTGCCGGATCTGCTGTTCCGGACAGATTGAAGAAATAAATCGCCGGTTCTTTCTGGTCATCCTGTACGATTACACGTAATGTTTTCTGTACACTGACCGTCTTTGATGTTGCCCCGGATTTTACTCTCTGGTTTGATACATAAATATTGCTGTTTTCTCCTGCTGTAGGTGTTACTTTAAATGCAGATACATCGTTTACCGGCACGTCATTGTATGTATAGACACCTGCTTTTAATTCGATCTCGTTACCATCGATCACGATATTTTTGAGGTCATCTGTCTTTCCTACAGACGCGTTTCCTGATTTTACTCTTAAAACACCGCTTATCTCAGAAGAAACTTCACCCATAGAGCCATTATCTTTGCTCTGTGCAGTATAAGTTTTTACATATTTGATGGAATCAAGCTGAACCGGATTTCCATCAGCATCGACTGCCCATGAAATATCCATTCCATCGCCATTTGTATTATAATTCGGATTTTCCCTGTATGGATTCACTGCAGTATTGTCGTTACCTGCCGCATTCGCATGTGTATCTCCGTAACCGAAATTCAGCGCTGCAGAATTGCTTACTCTTGTACCGCTGACTGTCATGGAAGCATCTGTATAGGATTTATTTTCACCTGTTCCCTTATTCGTTTCGCCGTAATTCAGCGGATCCGGATAATATGCCTGTGAATGATAGGTGTTCGCTTTTACTGTACCGGATGCACCTGTAGAATCTATCCACGGAATATCTACTGCTGACTTAAATGTCGTATCAGGATTGGTATAAGTCATGCTTATATTATGCTGTGTGGTACGTTCATAGTAATCACTTCCTGCCAGCTCATACCACGTATTTCCATCCTGTGAAACCATCACTGCCGCCGGTTCCATTCCTGAAGAATAACTCTCCCCGGTCTCTGATTTCTGAACATTGCCATATACGATAAAATCAATGCCATATGGATTCTGATCACTGTTCTGTATCGGTTCTTCAAATTCGTATACAATGCTTCCGCCAAAACTTCCGAGTGTGACCATTCTTCCACTGTTCGGGCCTGCAAGCGTCACTGACGGATCTTTATACATATCAACATTTACAAACTGTCCCGGTGCCGGAAGATACGATCCAAGAAAATCTGCGGAATCTGCCGGTGCACGCATAAGATTGAGTACATATTTCTGTGCTTCCTGAACAGTTACTGTACTGTTCTCTCCGCTCTTTGTATTTCTGATCCAGAACATAGTAATGATTTTGCTTGCAGACTCGTCTACTGCAACGCTGATGATATCTCCGTTTTTGTACTCTTTCTCATCGCCGGAAACCTTCACTGTAACATCATCCGGGACATTTACTTTTAAAGGCACTTCACGAAGAGAATGATTGAAGTTGATTCTTCCTGTCCAGTCTTTTACTGTTGTCTCTTCTACCGCAAAAGAAAAAGCATCGTCACTTCCATCAATCTGTACGTTTCCTTCCGGTTTCTGTTTCCTGTGAACCAGAATCGGATATGTTTCGGAAGAAGAACCGTCCTTTTTGGTCACAACTATATTAATTGTGTTATCACCAACTGTAAGCGGAACCTTTGCAGACACTTTGTTGTTTGCAACGTCAATACTCTGCTCTTCTCCGTCTTTTTGGTATTTTATCTGTACTTTATCCGTTGTAGTTGTAAGTCCAGGTTTGAATGTTACCTGATCACGGTAATAGTTAACCTCGTATCTGTACTGTGCAGCCACACCGCCCTGATCCACTGCCGGGCTGAGTGTTTCCTCTGGCGTATACTCTGTTCCTGTAAGATTATTTGCTTTCATGCCGCTTCCATCTGAAACAGATGCAGCAAGTGTGAGACTTTTCAGCGAATATGCTGCCTCACCATTTTTGTGTACCGTCAGTTTGTAAACTTTTGTCTTTGTTTTATCCTCCTGCACACTTCCGGCTGGAGCTGTGACTGTAATCTTGATCTCAGTATCTGCATTTGATTTAAGATAACAGGTTACACTTCCCGCTGCGGACAATGGAGCATCCACAGTAGTTCCTTTATTTGCATTCGTAAGACTGGAATGTCTTGTCACCTTAACAGTTGCTTCCGGAACGATCGCATTTCCTTTAATTGTAATGGAATCTATCGCACCGACAGTCATCTCATATTCATATGTATCTTTATCAAAAGATGCCATCGGGATCTTAATGCTCGGAGCATCGGCAGTCGGTGATGATACATACAGCTTTTCGAGTTTGGCATCATCTTCTGACGATTTTGTAAGTGAAATTACCTGTTCCTGTTCTTCGCCGCTTTTGACTGTAATTTTCCCCGATTTGGTAATGTATCCTTCTCTTTCTGCTGTCCATGCATAAGTCTGTGTTGCAGAGGAAGCACCTGCATGAAGCGTATATTTACGTAATGCTCCATCTTCTTCAGTAGAAATATAGGATGCATCTACCGGGGTTTTATAATAATTATCGGTTACTGTAAGCGTGGCATCTGCCGGTGTGATCCGTATCGGAAGAACTACCGGCTCAAATGCCGGAACTGTAAGATCATAGCTCAGTGTCTTGCTGACTGCAGGATCCTTCTTATAAGCCAGAACTGCCTCCAACTTATAGACTGCATTTTCCTTTCCAACGTTCGGGCGTACAACAGTAGTAGTCGTTCCTTTTGCATCCAGTGTCATGCAGTTTTCGGTTCCACTCACATATGTCAGATTCCATGTCAGAGTGATCTCATTGTCTCCTGATTTATAGACCTGTGCTGCTGTCGGAAGCTTGGCGAGTGCAGTCACTATCTGATCCTGACTGGTATTTGTACCTTTGATCGTATCAAAGCTGATCTGTTCTGCTTCAAAAGCTACAGCTTCCTGTGCAGTTACTTCAAGCGGTTTTACTGCCAGATAAAGCAGATTGATTTTTGATGAAACCTTGTCCCCAATAGAAAATGTCACACCTGTAAATCCCGGCTTGGTATCTGCTGCTGCATGCACCGGTGCGATATCCAGTGACGCAGTATCCATGGTTGTTTCTTTTCCTGACGCACCAGATAAAGTTCCTGTATAATTAAACTGTACGTCATATTCTGATTTCGGCACGATTTTTTCTATTTCTGCCTGAATAAATGCCTTTGCATTTGTATACTGACCTTCACCTGTTCCATATGGAAATGCAAGTGCTGTACCTATTTTATAATTATTGAATGCATCATAGAGTGCTGTCAGGGCTTTTTCCGGTGTCCTTGTTTCAGCATCTGCAAACTCTGTTACTTCTTCTGACTCACTGTCTGAAAAAATATCGTCCGTTTCGCTTTTTCATTGGTTCCGTCATCCGATTCGATTGCGATCTCTTCCTCGGATTCCTCCGGTTCCTCCTCAATCGTGACAAAAGAATCATCCTCATCGTCAGTCACAGAGAAATCACTGTATGAATTCTCCTCACTCTGTGTACCTTCTTCTGTAAAAACCGTTATTTCTGCTGCCATCGGACTTACCGCTGATGTAAGAATCAATGTTCCGGTCATTATAAGTCCCAGGAAACGATTCACAAGCTTCTTTTTCATTTGCTACATTCCCCTTTTCTTCTTTATTTTTTTATTTTTACATTTTTTGTACTGCTCCAGTTTCCGTACAGCTTTCCCCCTGAAACTTTTTTGCAGCTTCGAACGCGCACATAATAACGTTTGTTTCTGACAAGTTTCTTTACTGTGCAGCGTGTGGTTTTGTATTTTTTAATATTGACTGTCTTACAGTTTTTACGGAATTTTTTGTCTGTAGAATACATGATCTGGTAACCGGTCGCACGGGTATCTTTTTTCCATGAGACGGTCATCTGTCTTGACTTCGATGATTTCAGTGCCGGTGCACTCTGTCTGATCGGTGTAATCGATACCGGGATCTTAAGTACGGTTGTCATCTTACCTTTCAAAGATGCTGTGACCGTGATTTCTGTTTTACCTGTTCCGCAGATCACTGCCCTGTTTTTCTTATTGATTGAAACGACCTTTTTGTTTGCTGATTTTATGCTGATGGAAGCACCCTTCTCTGCCTTGATGTTCAGATTGAGTGTTTTTTTTGCATAAGCGATATTTACAGTTTTTCTTCCGACAGTTAAGTTTACACTTGATACCGTCGGTTCCTGCGGTGTGACCGGTTTCGGATCTACAGGTTCCGGTACGATCGGATCCGGCACAACAGGATCCGGGTCTTCCCCGTTTTCTTTCAGCACGGTTACTTTGTATGTCGGAAGGCTTGCATTCGTTTTTAATATGTACTGTGCCTCATTCAGCTGAAATACCGGTTTGAAATCATAGAATCCCGGCTTCTGCGGATCATAATCCGCACACTTCCAGGTCAGATCCCAGATGCTGCAAGTGCCGGTATCCTTTATCGTGTTTTTCTGTCCAATGAGTGATGTCGGGAATGTAATGTCTGAGGCCGCTGTCCCATAGCTTACTTTCGCCGAAGTATTGCTTTCACCGTTCACAAAATCTACTGACGAAATAATTCCGATATTATTTGCAGCAAGGTTCAGAGTGCCATAATCTTTCAGATCACTTTTTTTCGATGTCAGATTTCCCAGAACATTGATACAGTTTGCATATGCTGTTCTGATATCTGCCCGGTTCATCAGTTCGCTGTTCTTGTGTATATAAGCCATTGTTTTGTACAGATTATCCCTGTTCAGCTTCTCGTTGGCAGAAATCGACGGATCGCCTTCTTTAAGATCCTGTCCCTGTCCGACCATGGTAAACTGCCAGCGAATCACATCTCCGCTGTTTACCTTCGTTGAGGCTGCGCCAACTTCCGGATAAACATTATTTACGCAATACATCCATCCTGATTGCGGGGTATAGTCAAATTCATTCAAATACTGTGGCTCTTTTATGTCTTCTGTATTGACACTCAGATTTTTCGCTGTGATCATCTGCTGTACAAACGCAGGAATTGAGATCGCGCCTCTGTTCGGATCTGATATTCCCTGTAGATAGTACCCGTATGTGCTGTTCATTGTCGTAAGCGCAGATCTGCCATTTGCTTCCAGCACTCGTTCTGTAACTGTTTTTACGGTATCGCCGCTTTGAAGTGTCACTGCTGTCGGTTCTATGATATATCCCTGTCCCAGTGTTCCTTTCTCTACGGAAATGACGGCTTCATTTGTTGCTGCCGGTGTATGCTCCGGAAAAATCCAGAGCATACAGATTGCAGCAATTACCGCCAGAAAATAATTTTTCCATTTTTTCATGCGGTCTTTCCTCATTTTTTGACTGTCACTTTAAATTTCACTTTTTTGTTTCCAACCTTGACTGTGATCGTTGCTTTACCCGGTTTCAGTGCTTTGATGCGTCCTTTGGAATCAACTTTTACAACTTTTTTGTTGGAGCTTGTAAAGGTAGCTTTTTCTCTGCTTGAAATCGGTTTGCAGATTGGAACAAGTGTAAATTTCTTTCCTTTTTTCAGGGTGATGGATTTCTTTCCGCCCTTAAATCCTGTGATCTTTGTTGTTTTTACTGCGGACTTCTGAACTTTGATCTTGATTGTCTTTTTCAGTCCACTCTTGAGTGTGATCGTGATTCTGGCTGTACCGGTTCGTTTCTGTGCAGAAATCTTACAGGTTCCGTTTGCCTTGCCGGAAACTTTCACAATCTTTGTATTGCTGGATTTCCATGATTTTACGGAATCACCCTTTGCCATGCCGGTCACTTTGAAGTTACGGATGGACTGTTTTACTTTTAACGGGACGGTATTTGCGGAAACTTTCATAGTTGCTTTGAGTTTATTTCCAATTTCACGTGTTTCTGTCGTTTTGCAGACGGAGCAGGTTCTCTTCTGCACCTCTTTTGCAAATACGGTTGCCTCAGATGTTGTCGTCCAGCTGCTCCATGTATGTCCGAGTGCCGGAATCTCTTCTGTCTTTGTTCCATTACATTCTGTACATGTATAAGTCTTTATACCTGCTTCTGTACAGGTCGGCTCTTTTGTAATAACGCCTTCATCCCAGTTATGGGAAACATGCACACTTCCTGCCACATCCCAGTATGCAACATTTTTTTCTTTGAATAATATATAGGCATCCAGTGCCTCAAGTACCTGAGTGGTAGCTAATGCATTTGTCGTGTTTCCAAGAACATGGGCAAATCCGCCATCTTCACATTTGTATGGCATCAGACTGGTGATCATGTTCATATTGACTGTTCCGAATCCGGCATCAGATACGGTCGGGTCAATGCCCAGTGCTGAAAGAGCGATCAGTACCTGCGCGGTTGATTCCGGATTTCCGTATCCAAAATCATCCTGCACTGCTCCTTTGAGCCACGTAACTGCTTTTTTCACTGCTGCTTCCACTTTTGCATCTGTTACCTGATAACGGGCCAGTGGCTGCAATGCCATCGCTGTGATATCAACACTTCCACCTTTGTTATCAAACAGTCCGAAAAATCCCTTCTCATTCTGGAAGTCCAGAAGTGCACTGATCATGGATTCTCTGCTCCATTTTGCATCTGCCGGAATCTGAATGTTCGCAGCATCCAGTGCCAGAATTACCCAGATCAGTTCGTTGGAGCCTTCTGTCAGACGTGTGGAATTGTACATCATTTCGGCAAGGTTCACACCGCCTACATCTGTGATATCTTTTCCAAGCATAGTAAGTACAAGAGAAACCTTTGCGATATCGGTTGGCTTCTGATTCGTCCATGTCTTTACTGTCTTCACTACGGAATCATAATAGCTGCTGGTCTGTGCATCACTGAGAGTTTCGCCATGACGAAGGAGTGTAAATACTGTCCAGTCATCCTTAGTACATTCCAGAGTATCTTTTGCCTGTCCTTTTATCCAGGCTGCCGCGCTGTCCGCGCCGGCCTTTGCAAGTGCAAGATTGTCTGTATCTGCCTTGTCCCCTTTTGTTACGGTAATCGTCAGTTTGATCGGGGCAGGGTTGTTGGTCTGATCCACCGGTGTCCCGGTAGCAACTACGATTCCTTCGGAAATTCCTGTAATTTTGTATTCAGAGCAGAGGAAATAATTGTTTGTATCCGGTGCACCATCTTTTCTCTTCCATTCACCGCTTTTTGTCTTTGTGATCGCTGCAATGCCTTTTTTGTCAAATGTCCAGTTGATGGATGGCTCTGTAACTTCATATCCCTGTTCGGACAGAGTACCTTTCGGCTCGATGGTAAATGTTGCTGATTCCTTTGCCTTTACGCTGAAATCAGAAGTGTCTCCCTTTACTTTTATCTCTGTCAGAGGGTTCTTATATTTGTAAGTTACTGTGGATGTTCCGGTTACTGTATTTTCCTCTCCCGTATTCGTATTCGGATTCATGTCAGTCAGTGTTGCTGTATATGTGACTGTACCTGCCTGTTTCGGAACATATACTTTAGATCCATTATTGTAATATCCGATAGTCTCGTTATCGCTTGTAATCTCCCAGTTGTCTGCATAGCTTGCATTCTCCGGTGTTACGATCACGGTTCCATGAACCGGATTAAATGCTACGCGGCCGTCTGTTTCCTGTCCGTCACTGTTTGCATTTCTTCCATGAATTTCAATTTCTGATCCATCTTCCAGCGCCGGTCTCACAGATGTAACCGCCACATAGGTGGAAGTAAGATCTACTGTTGCACTTACAGACGGATCATTCTTTGAAGTAACTCTGATTGCAGAAGTACCCGGCTTCTTGAAGTAGAACGAGCTGTATACGCTTTCATTATAAATCAGGTCTGTATCTGCTGCCTGATATGTAAAACTGGAATATGCCGCATCCTTAAAGCCTGTCTCTCCTTCATACTGTGCTTTTACTTTGATGGATTTTGTCGCAGATCCCGCAATTGTATAATTCCCGTTTGTTACATTCTGATCGTCAATATATAACTGAATTGCTTCAATCTTTGCTGTTTTGGAAATAATTGCTGCATAAGCAAGGGGCTGAACTGCGTTTGCATCCGCATCGACCAGAGTAGCCTTTACAGTTGCCTTTCCATCTTTATAAACATAGAATTCTCCGCCTTCTTCCGCGATTGCCACGGCTCCATCCGGCTTCTGAGACTCTACTGACCAGTACACTTTATATCCATCCGGAACTGTATAGCCCGGCAGACTGAATGTACCTGCCATCTTGCTTGCAGCTACTGAATCCGGTGAAACCTGAAGTTTCGCATCTTCAAGAGTTACTGCCTCTGAAGAATTGTAATTTGTAAATGCGATATCGCAGTATTTCCCTTCCGGAATCTCCGGCCAGTCATTTCCCGGTGTGTAAGTCTGATCCGGTCCGAAATAAGCAAATCCGGAACTGCTCTGTCCCCATATACTTCCATTTTCACCACGGTTGGTATTGAGAGCCTCAATAAAGCTCTTTTCCTTCATGGTGTCTTCGCTTACAGCGCCGGAGTTCACGATGGTACTCTCTGGATATGTCGGTGCTGTTGAAGAGTTCAGCCAGTGTGTGTTTTTGATCATGCCGTCAAAACCATTTGCACAGGTGTTGACAATTCCACCTTTCGGACTCTCACCGTAAGCAAAACAGTTGGAGATCACGGCTTCATCTGAAACACCACCTGCTATACCACAGGCATTCTGACCACTTATGTCAGACCAGCAGTTGATTACAGAACCTCTTATGTATCTTCCGAGAGGACCTACCGGATCTCCACTGTTATCTGCCATAGTACCCTTAAAGCCAATATTCTGAATCACACCTGTTGCTGCAATTCCTGCAAACATCTTCGGCGCTTTTTCAAATGTGATCGTATGTCCCTGTCCGTCAAGGATGCCTTTAAACGTTTCATAAACCATGAAGAAATTATCACTTGCATAATTACTGTTTAAAGTAATATCATTTTTAAGTACAAAATATGTATCCTTTTGGGAATCTTCCATTTTGGAAAAATCCGACTGACTTGTAATATATGTTATCTTGCTTGTATCTGTCGGAAGTGCCATCGGTGCAGATGCATTCGGTTTCTTCAGGGCTGCAATTGCATCTGTCAGTTTTTTCGTAGCTGCATTAATTTCTGCCTGTGCAGATGTTGCACCTTTTCTCAACTCTTTTGCTTCTTTTAAGGCTGCTGCAACAGCATTCCATGTAGCTTCTGTATAATCTCCTTTTACAAGGTTCTCAGCGCTCGCAATTGCTGTATCTAAATCATCCCAGTTAACTTCGCCAGCTGCCGGAGCTCCCTCCTGTAAAACCGGCAGTCCATTATTTCTGCCGTCTTCCGGAAGCACCCAGTAAAAACCTGTGGCTGCAATCTCCGTATTTAAAACGCCCAGACTTGCTTTGATCTGATCTGCGGTTACTATTTTCTTGCTGTCATCTGCAATATTATCGTTGCTTCCCATTCCAACGGTAGACATTCCAGATGTCCAGAGAACATGGCTGATTCTGTATGAGCCACCATTATATGCAGCCACACCACCACTGTACTTATCCGTACTGCCTGCAAAATAGCAGTTCCGGATAGTACCATTAAGATTTCCAATCATTCCACCGATAGTATCATAACTCATTGGCGCAACCTGAGAATTTACCGTACAATAACAATTTTGAACAGTACCTGTCTGTGTAACAGTATTAGCCATACTTCCCTGTCCATCCTCAAGTGTCAGGGTTCCGCTTCCCTCAACTCCCAGATTCTGTATGGTTCCGCTGACACTATTTGCAAGCGGCTTATCAGCCAGTGTGATCACATGGCCTTTACCATCCAGTGTTCCGGCGATCGTACTGATCAGCTGACCTGATGTCAGTGTGATATCCGCTGCCAGTGCATAAACTGTTCCGGCTTCAATCGTACCCGGAAGGTCTGCAGCAGTCTCAATCAGGTACGGATCCGCTTCTGTTCCTGTACCTGAAAGCGTTACAGCCTGTCCATCCTCTTCCGAAGCAAATACATCTATATCCGCATCTGTCGCTTCTTCATCCGAGAAATCTGAGAAATCTTCCACATTTCCATCCTCTGTTACATTGATATCCTCAGATGCCCCGCCATCTGCATCCTGCCCTTCATCTGTGATTTCTATGTCCGCATCATTTTCAAAATCACTGGTTTCATCATAGGTTTCCACCTGTACATTGTCATCAGGTTCTGCTGCCGATACCGGCAGTGCGAGGCTGCTTCCGGATAATGCCAGTGCCAGTATCCAGCTTAAAGCCCGTTTTTTCATAATCAGTTTTTTTCTTTTCATAAGATTCCTTTCTTTTGGATTATTTATCTATAATGCATCAGAGCACTTAATCTGTCATATTATATAAACTGTTCTGGTCATTTTTGAAACGTTCATACGACACCAGCGCACAAAATGCCTGGTCTGTTGCCATCGGATTTACCTCGCCATCCAATGTATGAGAAAAACCGCCGTCTTTCTGATAATACTCCATCAAAGTATCATAAAGGCCTTTTCCCTCTTTTATGAAACGTGAATCACGGTTACAGTCTATACCATATGTGCTTAATGCAATTATAGTCTGAGATGTGCTTTCGGAGCTTTTTTCTCCATAAGACATGTAGCCTCCGTCAGATACCTGTGCATCTGCCAGAAACTGTATGCCTTTATCAATTGTATCTCTGACGTTATTTTCTTCCTTATAGGGTTCCAGACTCTGAAGTGTCATAGCTGTCATGTCTGTATCTCCCTGTTCTGAATTATTATCAAGTGAAAAACCTCCGCTTTTCTTTTCCTGTGAAAGAATATACTGAAGGTATTTCTGTTCCAGATCCCCATAAATATTTTTGCCGTCTGCATTCAATGCCAGAAGTGCAAATACGGCTCCGTTGAGGCCCTGCAAAATTACTGTATCAAAATCTTCCAGCGGTTTCTCAATATTATAACCGCCTATATCTTCCGGGTTTTCTCCAATTGCTCTGACTGCTAGAACTGCCCGTGAATATTCTGTATATTTATAATCACTTAAAATGCCATCCTGCTCTTTCAGCTTCTTTATAAGATTTTCTGTGTATTTTTTAAAATATTCTTCACTTACTTTTTCTTTGGAGCGTGCCAGAGGAATCACTGTCCATTCGCCGCCAAGAGAATCTGATGTCGGAGAGGTTACTGTCTCCTGTTCATATTCTGCTGTTTTTTTCAGTGCCTGCTCCAGTGTCGGGTTTCCTCCTACACAGCCGGTAAGTACTGTTGCTGTCAGAAGAAGCATAAGAAAAATGTGTTTTCTTTTTTCTGTTCTGATCATAATCCTGTCCTTTTTGAGTACAGACAGAATCACTACCACTGTAATGATTCTGTCTGTGTCTATCTTATCTCAGTTTTACATTTGCTGTAGACCATGAACCATAAATCTGTTTTCCATTGACCACTTTGAATGCTCTTACACGATAATATGCAACTTTAGTCTTTCCTAATTTACCCTGCTTATATGATGCAGCATTCTTTCCAGCCATTTTTATTGTCTTGTAAGAAGCTTTTTTAGATGTCTTCATCTGAATCTGATAGCCGGATGCACCTTTTACCTTTTTCCATTTGATCTGTACAGTTGCTTTTTTGACTTTCTTTGCTGCCAGACCTGTCTTTCCAGGTGCCGTAGAGATTTTGGCTGTCAGTTTTCTTCCTTCTGTCTTTTTGTTCTTTGTGAGGGAAGCAACTTTGACCTGATAAACTGTACCACTCTGCAGTGCTTTTCCGTTTACTTTTTTCAGTACATAAGACTTCTTAGATGCTTTTACATCTGCTGCTTTTGTCCATTTCTTTGCATTTCCGCCTTTGACATAGATACGGTATCCTGCTTTGGCAGCACTGTCTTTTGTCCATGTAATACGGATCTGAGAAGCAGATACTTTGTATGCTGTTACCTGTGGTTTTGCTGAAGCTTCTGCCGGTTTTGTCTCCGGTACTGTCGGATTGGACGGTGTCGTCGGTTCAGATGGTGTCGTTGGTTTTGACGGCTCATCCGGTTTTACCGGTGCTGTAATTTTTACTGTATAGGTATCTGTTACAGCAACATTGTCTTTTCCGTCTGTGCTTGTTGCCGTTACAACTACAGTTCCAGGCTCTTTTGCTGTAAATTCTCCGTTTTCATCAATGGATGCAAGAGATTCTTTATCCACACTCCAGGTAACACCTTTTACATTGCTGCCTTCCGGCTCTACTGTTGCAGTAAATACAAGTGTACCGCCCTGAAGAACTTCAGTTTTGCCATTCTGTTCACTGACTGTAACCTTTTCCGCATAAGGAGTTACTTTGATTTCTTTCTGATCGGAATATGCCGGATCAGCGGAATTCCATCGTTTGTCTTTGGAGGTTGCTGTCACAGTCACTGTACCGGCCTTTTTGACTGTAAGAAGGCCATCCTCGCTGATTGTTGCAATGTCCGCCGGTGATACAGACCATGTTACCTCTTTATTTGTTGCTGTTTTCGGAGAAACTTCTGCTGTAAGCTGAATGCTTCCGTGACAGCTGTCTGCGTCTGCTGATACGGTAACTCCGGTAACTTTCTGTTCGAAAGTCACTTTATCAAGGAATGGCTTATACTGATTCAATTTAACCTTTGATTTATCGCCATAAAAAACAGCAGTTTCAAGTGAATTATTTTCATTAAGTGTTGTTCCCTGAATTACAGCACCATTAAATGCATACTGTCCTATCGAAGTGAGGGATTCCGGAAATTCAACCGTAGTCAGATTCTTTGCTGTCTGAAAAGCACCATTTCCAATTGTTGTTACTCCTGCCGGAACTCTGAAAGTAGTAGCAGCCTTACCATTTGGATATGCACACAAAGTTGTCTTCGCCTTGTTATAAAGGACTCCATCATCAGCTACAAATGCTGTATTTCCTGATGCAACCGTAATTGATTCCAGATTGTCACAGTTTTCAAAAATTCTTGTATGCGCCATAGAATTTCCTAAATATTTTGCATCTTTCGGAATTTTTACTGTCTGCAGGCTGATGCAATCTTTAAACATGTAATTGGGTATAGCTGTCAGACAATCCGGTAATTTTATCTCTCCCAGTGACGTACAGCCCTCAAATCCGGTCTTACCGACACCATATCCATTCATCGCCGTAGTTTTTCTTCCTGCAATATACTCTATAGAAGTATCCGACAGATCCGCACTTGCTATTTTCGTCTTATTTACAAACGCACCTGTCCCCAGACCATTTACCGGATAGTCATTTCCTTCTGTATCTGTTACTGTTGCCGGCAGATCCACAGCATACCCTTCGTCTGCATTCTCATCGTTTACACTGCTGAGTGTCGCACCACTACTTGATAACGCAAATGTATACTCCACACCTGTGCTGTCATCAAACCATACATTATTGTCATCCAGTTCAACCGCTCCATCCATTGCCCTGGCAGTTGCGGGTGCAGCAAACATTACCACACTTGCTGCCGCAGCTGTCAGCAACAGTTTCGTATACTTTTTCCAGTCTTTCATACTCTGTCACTTTCCTTTCTTTTCAGGATTTTTCTTCCTTCTCTTTTTCTTCCATTCTGTCTTCCTTCGATTGACCATACATCCCCGGATCCAGAACAGCAGATATACAACTCCGATTACAGAAATAAAAGAGGCCGCTTTTATTTTTGTTGGCAGTGCTTTAAAGCCACCGTTTTTCCGCATATGCTTCCGGCTTTCTGTCTGCCCGGCAGTACTTCCGCCATTTTCCTCCTTTTTCTTTTCTGCTGATTTTTCATCAGAGCTGCCTTTCTTTATTTTTTTGCTTTTCCCATTCTTTTTGTTTCTATCCTTCTCTCCCTTCTTGCCTTCCTTTTTTGCAGCTTCTTCTGATTTTTCTGCCACACTGTCCCCCTGTGTGCTGTCTGTTGTTTTTGTTTCTTTTGAAGAAGTCTTGTTCATTTTTTTCAGTATTCCATCCCCTTCCTCCACGCTGTCTTTCTGACCACGTATATATTCCGAGGACTGGTTTCCTTCAGGTCCGCCGGGATTCTTTCCTCCGCTTCCGGCTTCCTGTGTTTTATTGTCAACCGACGCTGTTTTTCTGCTGTCGGGAATACTGACGGTAAGTATTTCGCTGAAATTTCCAAAATCATCCTTCATGATGATGTGAATAAATTTAGGTCCTTTTTTCAAATTGTTCAGTGTAATGATATTCGTTCCTGAAATGCCTTCGATTCCTTTTCCCGAAGTATCCAATCGTGATACACTCTTTTTATCTGTTACAGAATAATAATATCTTCCTTTCTCAGAAGCCTTAAATATCACAGATGCTTTCTTTTCACTGATTCTGCTTGCTGAAACAGCTTTCAGTACCGGTGCTGTCGTATCCTGAATAAACAGTTTTACAAAATAGTTTTTTTCTGTTCCGTCTTCTGCTGTGACCATAATTCTGACTGCTGCTTCAAAGACCTGTTTTTCAAAATAAATTTTGCAGCAGAGATGCCCGTCCACCATTTCGGCTGCTAAGGATTCATCTTCTCTTGAAACTGTGCTTCCTTTTATTCCACCCAGTGCATACACCTTTATGGAAGATTTGGAATCTGCTGCCTCAAGCCACAGATTCAGATGATCCCGTTCCCGGTCATATACCGCTTCATAATTTATCTGATCACTCTGAAATGCCGGTTTCAGTTTCAGGATTCCTTTTCCGTATTTATCAGAACTGCTCACATACAGATTTTTCAAAAGTGCATTAGAGCTTCTGCTGCTCTCAAGACTGATCTCATAGTGATCAACACCTTCTTCTGCAGTAAATTCCATCGTTTTGCTGTAATATCCTTCGCAGCTTACAGAAACTGTATAATGATTTCCTGCATTCACGGTACAGGCACCATTTTTGACTTCGATTTCTGCACCTCCGTCATCTTTTACATGAATAGCCGCATTCGCCGGCCAGATTTTAAAATGTATATTTATTTTTTTGTATCCATGAAGACGAAGCTTCAGCGGTGCCTCCATTATGTTTCCCTGTATGTCTTTTGCCAAAATATAGACATCTTTTTCACCGCTTCCGATATCTTTCAGCGTGTAGCCGTTCACTCCTTTTTGCAGCTCGATACCGCTACTGTCCAGATTAAACCGGGGTTCTCCCGCTCCCGGATCCGTCACCATACAATAATAATATCCGGATTCATTTGATTGGAAAGTGAGCGTTCCTGTCTGTTCATCCGTTCTCCATATTTTTGCAGAACTAAGTACCGGTCCGTAAATATCTGTTCGAAGAAGCGCGACCTGATATTCTCTGATCGTCACGCCGTCCCCTGCCGTCACTTTCAACGTCACTTCCGCGCAGGACTGTCCATCTTCAAAATAGACTGCAAAACGGGTCATATTTCCCGCACCGGCTGCCCCTTTAAATGTCAGGATACGTCGGACTCCGTCACCCGCTTCTGCTTCGATTTTTGAATAGATTCCAGAAGCGGCAGCATAAATGTTCAGGAATTTCTTTTCCCCTGTATATACCGCTGATGTATATTGGAGGTGATCTGCCCGAAAATCCGGACTGTAAGAAAGATGTGCAGCTGTCACATTCACTGAATTGTTATCACTAATCACCAGCGAAGACAACTCTGCATTACTTCCAAGTCCCAGTACTTTTATGTTGTAAGTTCGTTTTTGCTGCCTGTACATGACAACAACCCGAATCTCACCCTCTCCTTTATCATTCAGTTTCACTGTGCAATTTCCGGTATAATTCTGTCCATTGACTGTTGCACTCCGGTCTTTCGGTACTGTAAGTTTTACATTTACCTCCCTTGTACTGTCCGGAACCGTCAGGGTGTAGCTGCCCTTTGAAGATGAAAAATCATCATCCCACTTAATCTTTCCTTCCCTGCAGGTCACATCCATATCGTCCAGATATGCACTGTTGGAAGAAACCGCCATCAGATACCCTGAATCATTTTTATAATAAAGTGTTCCGTCACTGTCCGCGCAAATTGTACTGATACAATACTGCTGCTGTTTTTTCTCCGGCACAAAAAGATCTTCTGCTTTTCCCTCTGTCTGTCCCGGTTCATCTGACAGAAAATAGATTCCTCCCGGAGGTACATTGTAAGTAAAGTACAAATAAACCCTTCCGTCCGGCTTTCCGTCACCATTATAATCTTCGTTTTCATATGCAGTAGAAAGTGTTGCACCAGCCTGTGGATAACCTTTCATCGGCACAGAATAAGCAAGTGATATTCCGTCACTGTCTTCCTGCAGGACATCAAAATGATGACCGGAATCTTCGTTAAACTGTCCTCCCGTTCCACAGACACCAATATAAATTCTGCCTTTGTATACAACCGGGGAAGCTGTCGCCATTCCTCCGAGTCCATATGATGCCACATCGCCAAAAGTACCATTGTCGTTCATTTTTACACGATACAGCATTCCGCCTTTCGTCGCAAAATAAATGTATCCGTTACTGTAAACGACCGATGTACGGATATCTCCCTGCAGCCCTTCCATCTGGTCTATCAGGATGCCTGTTCCGGCAGATACTGAATACAAGACGGATGATGCCGTATAATCTCCTTCTCTCGATCCGTCATCAGACCCGAAAACTACATAATTTGAAGTTGCATAAGAACCTGCCCAGTAAAAACCTCCCGTATGGGAATATTTCCACACACATTTTTTAATTTCTGTCGGATTCTCCGGATCTTCATCCGTCACTGTCAGGCAAAAATACATTCCCTCTTTGTTTTCAGAATTCCATGTCCCGGTATACAGATAGCCGTCTTTATATGTGATCGGTGAGAGTGTCTGACCACCAACTGCTTCGCTGATCCAGAGTGATTTCATAGTGGTTGCATTGATTGCCTGGATCTGCCCGTTTCCGATCTGTGCAAAAATCATTCCTTCCGCATATGTGAGCGGATTCAGTGCAAAAACGAGACTTCCCTTCAGCTGATCGCTGACCATTAGAATTTTACCTGTCTCTTTATCAAGTTTATAAATATATTTTCCTGCCCCCGTATACAGACAGCCGCCAAGGATCAGTGGTGGTGTGCAGGATTCATTCCAGCTTCCGCCAAGCTGCAGTGACCATTTTTCACTGGTCTCTTTTGCATTGTTTGGTGTACTCACACTTGTTACGCCATTGTTTTCTTCATTATTCCGGTAATTCCACCATTCATTGTTTTCAAGTTCCGGATATCGGGTATCTGACCTTGTCAGTTTTACACTGATCTCACCACCAGGTTCTGCTGTAAATGTTCCGCTTTCTGTCAGGAACCCGTAACAACTGGCTGTATAAGAATACGCAATCCCACCTTTCAAACCGGTGAAAACATTCGGATGATCCAGTGCAGAATAAATTCTTTTTCCATTTGGATCATACACACTTACTGCTGCCTCCGGAGGATCTACATGAAAAGTTACATCAGAAACCTGTGATCTGGTCACTCTGATCGTATAAACTCCCTCAGAAGTATACGAAATGCCTGCGAGTTCCGGATCATTATAAGTTTCGTCCTTTGAAAGTCTTATCTGTATTTCCGTAACCCCGTCCTGAATCGGGACTTCCACTTCCTGTTCGGAAGCACATGTCTCTCCGTTTATTGTAATTGTCGAGGCTGATTCCGCGTACAGTTCCGGTTTTATATAAAGACTTTTTACATTATCCGAAACAGAAACAGTATAATCATGTCTGGTCCGTACAAATCTTTTTTCATTATATACAGAATCTCCATCCGATGAATCTGAACAGGCAAGCGCCTTTAATTCCAGAACACGGTTGACAATAATTTTATATACTTCTGTGTCTGAACCATTGCCTACCCTGATGGTACAGATTCCTCTCTTTGCCCCATTTTCATCTGACTCAAAGAATTTACACGGCATATCATTCCGCAACTCTGCCTTTTCAGTGGAAAGCATCAGTTTTTTTTCGGTATGGATACCGTCCATAGAAACAGTATCTACAACTGCCGTCGAGTTTTCCGGCGCAAAAGCAGACAATTTCACCGATACAAAAAATGAGTAATCCGAACTGTACTGGTCACTGTAATCTACTGTATAAACAGTGCCGCCATATATATCATCCAATTCACTGTGCCGAACCAGTTCTTTCGTATCTCCGGAAGTTCCACTGTAGCTTCTCAGATATACTCCAACTTTCTCCAGATAGCGCCCCGCCGCTTTTTCCTGAAAGCTGATTCTTGTCTCACTGTTTTCTTCAGAAGCTGTGAATTTTCCACTTACCGGCTTATATCCCTGTGCATATGCCGTATAAGTGTAATCATTCTGATCCAGAAGCTGTGTAAATCCAAGCGGATCTTCTGCATCTGCCTTTATTTCCGCACCATATTTGTCATATAGTTTTACAAAAAAACTGTCATCTGTCCCTTCGGTGTCCGATACAAAATGCATGGAAACCTGTTTTTCGACCGGATGCACATGTATGGTATAGACCGTATCTTCCAGGTCTTCATAGGAAAGTCTGATCTGAATGTCTTCTTCTCCACCTTTGAGTGTATAATCGTAATACTCATCCGTGGGTGTTTCCACTCCATTGATTTCTACCTTGTATATTTTTCGATCTGTTGTGTATTTATAATAATAAGTAACCGGAAGAATGGACAATGTCTCTCCTTCGGTATTTCCCGGCAGATTGACATCGTATTCCTTCTGAAAATTTACTCCTGCTTTTGAATAAAGGGACTCTCTCTCATGATTATAAAAGACATAATCACTTCCCTTATAAGATGCCCGCAGTTCTCCCAGTGTAGGTACTCGTTTAACATGTATATAATAGTCCTTTGTTCCCTGATATGTATGAATTCGTATTGTATTTCCTACCGGTCCGTAATCTACCACATAATCCATAGCCGCATAGTTTCCGTATTTTTCGTAAGCATTCAGGCAGACGGACTCATCGTTTCCCTTGCAGTCTTTAAAATATGCCATAACCTTTCCGGGAAATACAGAAGTAACCAGTCCGTAAATTCCCTTCATATCATCCGGAAAATAAAGTGTATATTCATGAATTTCAGGTGAAAATGCCGGAACAACCGGATATTCCAGTGCTGTAGAGCCAAACCCACTGGAACCGAATTTCATCTGTCCGATCCAGTCGTCTGTCTCTGCACTGTCCGAGCTTTCCTGTGTAAAAATGTCTTCCGGACTGTCTCCTGATTCTGTCTCGTCCTCCGGCACGATTTCTACTGCATCCTCTGTCTGTTCCAGAATTTCTGTCTGATCTGCAGTATCATCTGCACAATCCGCTTCCTGTTCTGGTTCTTCCTGAGATTTTTCTTCTGTATTCCCATCGGTATTCTGCTGTGTATCATCTGTGTTTTCTGTATTCCCGGCAGAAGTATCTTCCTCTGTACTTCCATCTGCTGCTTCTGTGTAATCTGTCTCAGAAGCATCTGACATTTCAATCTCTTCTGTATTCTCCTCTGCTGCCGTTACGGGTATGCTTCCGGTAAGCAGGAATACGGATAACATGACTGCCATAATTCTCTTTTTCATATTACCAGTCCCCCCATGTTTCGCCACCGAGCATCGCCTCTCCGATATCTGCTCCATAATATAACGTAAAACGGACTCTTATCTCATCTCCATCTGCCGGAAAATATGTGTTCATTCCCGAACTCAGATAAACTCCGTTGACGGAAAACATCCATCCGGATCCTCCCGTCAGAGTTCCTTCACCAAGCCAGTCCGGTGAACAGGTATCCGGATCCGGAATATCATTTACTTCCTCGAGGTGTTCTTCTATCTGCGCAGGAATCTCGTAACCGGAAGTAATACCTGTACGGTCAACAGATTTGAGATAAAATCCTGCATCCATACTTCCCGTAAAGTGATACTGACAGCCTGCAGAATAAAGGACACGGTTCAGAACATATGGCAGTGTCTCTTCTTCATAAAATGGTACTTCTGTCGGTCCTATGATGTTACCCAGGCCAATCGTAGATGCTTCCAGACTGAATGTGATCGTTCCGGCAGGCTGTTCTTCTTCTTCGTTACCGTTTACTTCTTTGTAAACTGTAACACTGACCGTATCTGTATTTCCGTAACGATCAGTCGCTGTAATGCTGATTTCATTACTTTCATTAAGATATGCTTTATAACGAATCACACCGTTATCCGTAGAAATACTGGAAAGTTTTTCTCCATTACAGGTGACAGTAAGTTGTGACGGTGTCAGTGCCCGCTCCTTATAATCTTCTGCATACACCGAAAATACGCGGGATTCTTTATGAATCGTTTCGCCATCTGTGAGGTCTGAACTGATTGTCGGACGCAGGTCTTCGACCTCCGGTGTTTCCTGTGGAATTTCTGTAGATTCCGGTGCCAGTGCCCCTGCCTGATTTCTGTCATCATCACTGCCGTCTGCATGATCTGCTGTTTCTGTATCGGAATCTTCGAATTTCGTCGTCACCGGAGTATCTGTTTTCTCTGCACCGGTATCTTCCTGATCACTCACAGCCGTTTCTTCAGAATTTTCTCCACTTCCGTCTGCCTGTCCGTCCGATTCTGAACCATCATCTGAAAACAGATCTTCTGCATTCTGATTTTCCTGATCCTCTGAATCAGAATCCTGATTTTCAGATTCCTGATCCTGAATCAGTACTTCTGTATTTAAGTACTGTGTGTCAGTCTCATTATCTCCACTGACTACAGGTGAATAAAAGCCATTTCCACGATACACTACCTGAGAACGGTCACTGCTGATACCTTTGATTGGATTTTCCGGTACCGTCTTTTTCTGTCCCGAAACACTGCCCGTCAGACAGATGCCAAGAATCAGGAGACACAGTACAAGACTGATTCCAGCCAGAAATTTTTTCTTTTTGTTGTCTCTCACCTGTATCTCCCTCCTTTCAGCATAATTTCTCTATGTAACGCATCATCCATCGTTCATACCAGCCGGCTTTTTTTAATATGTCTTTTCGAAGCTGCCTGATATACTCTGTTACAAAAACTTTCTCATCTTCTGAAATCGTATGACGGCTGAATGCCGCACGTTCTCCGATTACGCACGCCTTCAGATAGAGTTCTGAAAGTTCTTTGGAATAGTTTTTATTCAGATAAGAAGCCTTTTTGCTTTTTTTCTGTCCGTACAATTCTTCGTGTCCATATAATATGAGATCTGAGGCATATTGCAGCATTGCGAGCACCGCCCTGCGATTATCCTCTGAACGGAATGCATATCTTCTTTTCAAAGCTGCCAAAATTCTTCCCACTACCGATGTAATAAACAAAATCAGTACGATCAGATCAAAACCGACAAATAATACAAACAGTATTTTCAGAAAATCAAACATCGTTTCTTTCAGAAGTTCCGGCAGTGATTTTTCTGACAGTTCCTGTTTATCCTCTACCGTACCTTCTGCTGATGCAGCAGTCGTTCCGGCCTGAATTCCAGTGCTTAAATCCGGCTGCTGCATCACTTTCTTAAAGTCCGGCGATACCTCTATCGGCACCCAGCCCGTTCCGTCTATATAGATTTCTGCCCATGCATGTCCATCGGAAGCCGGTATCTTTATCTGTTCGTCCGGTTTGGCATCCTCTGCTTCCTCCGGTGTGATCACATATCCTTCCACATAACGGGAAGGGATTCCGTAATAACGGAACATCAGAACTGCCGCAGATGCATAATATATATCGTATCCATTTCCGGATTCTGTAAGGAAATAATTTACCGGATCTTTTCCTCCCGGAACAGAACCACATTCCTTGTTAAAAGTAATATTTTTTTCAAAAAAACTGTTTACGGCATTGATTGCCGAACTGTAATCAATATGTCCATTCTGCTGTTCTCCGGCACTGCCCAGCAGATTTTCCATCAGCTCTTTCTGTGACCTGGTAAGTTCTGTATAATGCCTGTAGGCAAATACATTATAATAGCTTTCATTTTTTTCATAGTCACTGCCGGGATTTTCCGTCATTGCCAGAAAAGTTTGTGCCGCGAGTGCCGGAAAATCTTTTGTCAGATTGCCTGATGTATGAAATTCATATTTTCTTGTACCGAAAAAATTTGTGGACTCCAAAGTCTCATCTGCATTTTGTCTGAGGTGCTCCTGCTTCCATGAACCTTCTTTCAACTCATATGGAGTATAAAGATATTCACTGTCTGCATGATTATTTACCACTTTTACAGAAATATCCTGAGCAGCCAGATCAGAATCCCTAAATAATCCTCTTGCATTCTCAAGCTGTGCTGTTCCATAAAACCCGCCCTGATGCAGCCAGTAAAAAAGGTTCTGTGCATCATAGTATTCTGCATTGGGCATTTTCTGCCAGACACCGGAACTGTATTCCGTACCGGTAAATCCGCGAAGATAAAGTGACTGCGGCTCACTCATTGTAACGGTCAGAGCCGTATCTTCTGTTGCCTTCCAGTTTCCGAGTTTTTTCAGATTACCTTTGGGAAGGGAATTGATTTTTTTATTCTCATAACGTACCGACTGCAAAAGCTCTTTTTCTTTGTTCTGGATTCGTACAGTAAGACCGCTTTTTTTGTATGTTTCCTGCGGATTTAAAGTCATATGAAGTAACAGCCCCGCTCCACAGAATACAATAAGAAATAAATACAGTATTAATGCCATCTCAAAAAGTCCGCCATATACCGGACTTTTTCCATGTCCATAAATACGGACAGAAATCATTCCCAACACTCCGCATACAGTCAGTACCGTTTCCCCGATTCCCACACGGTTTCCCGTCAGTACCACGATTCCTGCAAGAAGACCGGCTATCATTATGACTGTCCACATCTTTCCATATTTTACTATCCAGTACATAATCATCCCGACAAGCAATCCAAATACTCCTGCCGCAATCATCATATCGCTTCCTGCTGTTTCTGTACTTTGAAGCATATACTGTGGCCATGAAATTCCCCGGTTCTTTCCGACAGTCTCTGCTATACAATTGTTTAATACAATCAGACCATTCATAAAATTTTTCTGTCCGATCAGTGTCAGAACTACCACACCTGCGACCAACAACAGACTGGCGCCTTCCGCAAAAACTTCCCACGGTATCAGTTCCAAAATCAAAACCGGTATCAATGTCACAATAAGCACAAAAAATCTACTTATTTCAATTCCCAGTGCCTGCACTGCAGTCAGCACAATACCCGCTGCCAGAAGCCATGCTGTGAGACTTTCCGTCAACAACATATAAAATTTTTTATTGTTTTGTTTTTTGTGCCCCACAACTACTTTCATTGTTTCTCCCTGTCCTGAAAATCCACTTACCAAAGTTACCCCCGTAAATCAATATTTCCATCAAAAACGGTCACTGTTGCTGACTCCCGGAGATATTCTACTTCATCGATTTCATTTCCTGCTGTAATATAAATGTAATGGCCTGCCTGCCAGTCCTCTGCATTTTCCATGAATTTCTTTAATCCGGAGCCGCCTTTATTACTTCTTCCGGCACGGACCGCAAGCATTGCTGTCTGCCAGAATTCCTCTATATTGGAAGCCTGAAGAATCCTTGCTTTGTTTACTGTAAAATCATAAAAACACAGCTGGCAGGAAATCTGTTTATCAGACAGCGCCTTCAAAAAAGAAAGTGTCAGCGAGATCTGCCGGTCCATTTTATCCGGATCAGGAAATTCTCCCGGATATCCCGTTTCCATAAAAATCATAACTGCATGACTGACCGGATACCCCGGTTCCCGGACTGTCACGTCTCCGAGTCTTGCCGTAAGTTTCCAATGAATCTGTTTCAGGCTATCTCCCTCTTTGTAAGAACGTACCTGATACACTTCTCCGGCATCATCTCCGCCTCGCTCTGCAGAATATCGAAAACTTTCCATATTGTAACTTTCTTCTTCGAGCATTTCACGTGGTATTTCATGAATTGTCGGAAATACGGTGGTTTCTTCTTTCATCTCCAGTTTTTCTCTGCGTCTGAACAAAACAAAAGAATCTGTATATTCTACTTTTTTTATGGATAACACACATACACCACTGTACTCAGTACGGACAGTAACCGGAATTTCCGTCGTCCTCCTGGATGGGACTGCAAAGTTGAAATCTTCACTTCCACTTTCTCCTGTGAGGAAATTCTGCCAGTCCAAACGGCACCGACACCCAAACACCGGCAGCCATGAATGATTTTTTACCTCAATCCGACCTTCGATGTTTTGTCCTTTTTCTCCGTTTTCGGGAAAATCCAGAACAAATTCTGTCTTTCTTCCTTCTGCCAGTGTATAAAATGCCATACATAACATTGCAAAAAAAGCTGCCGTTATTATGCCTAATACACTGTAAGATCCCGTTACCAGATAAATGCCGATTCCCAGTACAACAATTATACCTGCTGTTATTCTGGTTTTCTTCATTATTCTACTCCCGGTGCTTCCGTCTCCTGCAAAATCTGTCTGAGTACATGCTCTGCTGTTACTCTGTTGATTCTTGCTTTGGGATCAAGCACAAGTCTGTGTCCACATACATCTGTAAATATTTCCTGAACGTCTTCCGGAATCACATAGTCTCTGTCACACAGATATGCCCTTGCTCTTGCCATACGGCTCAGTGCAAGCGCTCCACGTGGACTGATGCCAAGTGTGATTGCCTCATTTTGTCTCGTCTTCGCAGTAAGAAGACTTATATATTCCAGAATTTCATCCGAGATAAAAACATCAGCTGCTTCCTGCTGCATCTGCATCAGCTGTTCTCCATCCAGAATCTGGTGTACCTGTTCCATCGGATTCTGCTTTCGTCGGTCGCGAAGCAGTTCTACCTGGCTCTTTATATCCGGATATCCCATACTCAGCCGCACCATAAAACGGTCAAGCTGCGATTCAGGAAGCATCTGTGTTCCCGCTGTTCCCAATGGATTCTGCGTTGCAATCACCACAAACGGTTCCGGAACTTTATAAGTCACTCCGTCAACTGTCACATTTCCCTCTTCCATAACCTCAAGCAGTGCCGACTGCGTCTTGCTGGAAGTACGGTTAATTTCATCTGCCAGAAGCATATTACACATAACAGCACCCGGACGATATCGAAACTCTCCTGTTTCTTTGTCATACATAGTAAAGCCCGTCACATCAGAAGGAACTACATCTGGTGTAAACTGGATTCTCCTGAAATCAAGCCCCAGAATTTTACTCAGCCCAAGTGCCGTGGTCGTCTTACCAACGCCTGGAACATCCTCCAGAAGGACATGTCCTCTTGCCAGTATTGCCATCAGTATCTTGTCCGTAATCTCTTTTTTTCCGACTATTACTTTTGAAAGTTCATTCTGAATATTTTTAATATTATCCGGCATATTTTTCTCTCCCTCTGTTTTTATCCCAGGAATCACTGCTCCTGTGTTTCAATCAACCCATACTTCCGTTTGATTCTTTCCAATTTCTCCAGCAATGGTCTACTCATAAACCAGAGAAAAATCACGGTAGAGGTTGCGTGCACCAGGTCAACCGGTGCACCTGAAATGTAATAAGCAATCAGACTTTCTTTTGTTATATATCCATAGGACATCAGAATACTTGCAGGATTCATGATGCCGCCATAGATCAGAAAGACACTCAGAAAACCATAAATACAAAGATCCGGTTTTCTTGCTTTCAGTATTCCCTTCTGATAAAGGATTCCCGCAAGAAATCCAATCACGCCAAACGCAAACATCTGCCACGGTGTCCATGGACCATGTCCCATAAAAATATTCGAGATCATCATGATCATACAGCCGACCAGAAAACCGGCTTCTCCTCCGAAGGAAACTCCTGTAAGGATCACGATTGCCGCGATCGGTTTAAAACTCGGCAGCATAAAGAAAGCTGCTCTTCCTGCCACTCCAATGGCTGCCAGTACAGAAATCACCATAATTTCTCTTGCTTTTGGTTTTCTTCCCTCAAACATCATAAAAAACGGAAGCATCGCTGCAACGACAACGATCAGGCTACACACCATATATCTTCTTCCGTGAAAAATTCTTACTGAAAGATAGAGGATCACAGGTACGATAATCACCATCAGCGCAAGTGCTATCCATGTACGCCTGCTGACTTTTCCATCTCTTTTCATCTGGCGAATGATCAGCCCATCTGTCGGAAGTGTATATTCCTCCAAATCCTCTGTGCTCTCATCTGTATTTTTTTCTTCGGACTGTATCGGTGTGGCACCATCAAAGAATTCATCCAGGAAACGGTCTAACTCAGCTTCTTTAAGCATGACACCACATCCTTTCCTGTAACTGCATCCGGAAAGAACTGTCTTGCCATCCTGTTAGCGGCTGTCGTATAGAAATTATTTCCGGCAAAAAATGCTCTTGTTTCTTTGCTTGTGATAATACTTCCCTCAAAAAACAGTCCCACACGGTCTGCATACTCTGCCACAAACTCCACATCGTGCGAAATCATAAAAATGGTCATTCCATGCTGCTGAAGTTTTTTCAGGATTTTTCCCAGTTCTGCTTTATATTCTGCATCCATTCCTTTCGTCGGTTCATCCATAAGAAGGATTTTCGGTCTGAGCAGAAGCACTTTTGCAAGAGCAAGCCGCTGCTGTTCTCCCCCACTCAGATCATAGGGATGTCTTTCCAGCAATTCTTCAAGTTTTGTCAGGCTGACAATCCCTTCGATTGCATTTTCCTTTTTCATATCAATCGGATACTCTGCGGATTTTTTGTTTTTTCTGCCACCGATCACGGAGTAAAGATCTTCAAGTACTGTTTTTTTCAAAAAAATACTCTGTGGATTCTGCGGGAGCACTCCCAGATATCCGTTATACAACTCCCGATCTTTAAAGGAACGGATATCTCTGCCATCAAGATAAATCCTTCCCCTATATGGCTGACGCACCCTGCTTAAAAGTGACAACGTCGTACTTTTACCGGTTCCGTTTCCTCCCACCAGTGCATAAAATTCACCGCATCTTACTTTCAGTGAAAGATCTCTGACTACATCCGGGCTGTCCTTTTCATAGCGGAACCAGACATCGCGAAGCTCGATCGCGCAGGAATCCTTTCCGGTGGATTTCCGTATTTTTGATGATGTCCCGGCGGTTTCAGACATTTTTGCAGGAGTCGCTGCTCTCTCTGACGATTCTGCTTTCTCTGTATGCTCTGTCTTTTCCGGCATTTTTGCTTTTTCTGTTTCAATATAGTTTTTCATCCAGATCCTGCCTTCGCTTACCGTAAGCGGGCAGGGGAAATCACTGTCAATCTCTCCATAGATCTGCACCGGTTCCGGCATGGAAAGATAGATACCTCTGTCCTGAGATTTCAGTTTCTGTCCGACCTCACGCGGTGTTCCTTCAAGAAAAACACTTCCCTTGTCCATGACAAAGACTTTGTCCGCATAAGGAATAATATCCTGCAGACGATGTTCGGTGATAATCACTGTTGTCCCGATGTCACGGTTAATTTTTCGCACTGTTGCAAGAAAATCTGATGCCGCGATCGGGTCAAGCTGAGAAGTCGGCTCATCAAGAATCAAAAGAGACGGATGCATTGCCATGACAGAGGCCAGGTTCAGAAGTTGTTTCTGTCCGCCGGACAATTCTTCTACACCTTTATAAAACCATTGATGAATTCCGAAATAACTTGCCATCTCAGCTACACGAAGCCGAATGTCTTCTGTCTCAAATCCCAGGCTTTCCAATCCGAATGCAAGTTCATGCCACACTTTGTCTGTCACAATCTGATTATCGGGATTCTGCATCACATATCCGATCTCACTGCTCTGCGTCCGATGATCAACTTTATTCAAAGGGGTTCCCTTAAATAAAATGCTCCCGGTAGATGCACCATGTGGAGCCAGCACACTTTTGAGCTGCCTTAAGAGTGTACTTTTGCCGCAGCCACTCCTTCCGCAGATTACATTCAGTGTTCCCTCCTGTATCTCCATGCTGGCATGTTCCAGTGCTTCTTTTCGCTGATCGGGATAGGAAAAGCTGAAATCCTTTACTTCTACTATGTTCATATTTATAATCCTTCCTGCTCTATTTCTTCATAAATCCGGCGATAAGTCACACCCATATCCTGTCCGATATTTCTGCGGCTTCTCTCCAGACTTCTCGCTTCTGCCACATCCAGAATCACAGGAATAAAACAAAAGAATCCAAATGCAAGATACGTGGCAAGTGCCAGACCTGTACTGCATACAGTCGGCGCACTTTTTCCCTGTATGGTAAAGCCGGCAAGCAAGATGCGTGGATCATACTGTGCAAAAACAGCACCACGCGCACAGCCGGTCACGATCACAGCAAATAATCCAGCCATGATTACACCTATGATCTTGTCTCTTTTTGTAAAACGATAAATTGAAAATGCAGTTCTTCCGTGAAGACCATACCCCCGGCTTCTCATAGAATCTGAAGTCTGTATTGCATTCTCCAGTGCCCATGTCACCAGAATGGAAAGCATATTCAGACCATGGTATGCCCGCTGTAAAATGTTTCCGTTTGTGGTATCCCTGCCCATGGATTTCTGTCCGTTTCGAATAATATGAAGCTGTCCAATAAAACGAGGGACAAAACGAAGTGCCATAGAAAGAATCAGCGACAGTGCCGGAATGATCCGGCCAAAAAGATAGATAAATTTGTCGCTGGTCATAATTTTGTTGTAACAGGAAAACCATTGAATAACGACAAACATCACTGCTCCGAGCACAATTCCGTAAACCAGTGCTTCCAGTGTCACCCAGTTGCCACTGCTTTCGATATAATAGAGCATTGTGACACCATAGTGATTAAACATCGGATTCAGAAGTGCCACGATCAGAAGCCCGGGCAGTGTCATAAGAAAGCTTTGTTTTAATGTTTTTTTCCATCCGAGCAGGAGAATGGAATAAGCAACCGCCCCCGCATAGGATACCCCGAGAAATACCGGGTGCTGGTTAAACATAGTAAAAACCAGCACCACTCCGAAATAAAAGAAGTTTAATAATGGATGACATTCGGAAAATGCATCCGCATGTACCTTATCCTGCATAGCCATTTCCTACATCAGATCCCAGATTACAGGTGTATTTCCATTCAATGTTGTCTCCGTCCTCTACTTTATATTCGGAACATCCATAGTTCGGGAACCAGCCATTCACACTGTACATCCATCCTGAATTCTGACCACAGTCAAATTCATAAAGCTGATTGATACCTTCAATATAATAGCTTCCATACATCGGTGTATATCTGGAAGATATCTGGATCCCTGCCTGGCTGCATGCGCTTTTCAGCACATCAAAAACAGTATCTCCCGGTGTAAATGAAATTTCGGAAGTATAAAGGATCCAGCCGTCAGATGGTACAAATTCTGCTTTGGATGATTTCAGATCATCCCAGTTATCCAGAATAGAAGAACATTCAATGGAAATCGTGCAGATGTGGTTTTCTTCCTGTGAAGAACTGCCTGAACTGTCATCTGAACCATCTGAACCATCTGATTCCGTCTGTTCATCAGCTACCTGGCTGTCATTTCCACTTGCATCCTCTGATGTATTTTCCTCACCTGTCTGTGCGTCTTCGGATGAATCCTGCGTATCTTCTGAAGAATCTTCGCTGGAGCCGGCCAGAAGTACATACACATCTCCGTCTGCTTTATTTACCTGAAATGAAATTTTGGAAACTTCATTTTCACTTTCTTCTTTTGAAACATCTTCTTTGGATGAATCTTCTGCATCTTTGCCTGCATTTTCGATTTTCGCATCGTCAAGCTGATACAGTTGTTCATCTTCATAGATACAGTAAAGTACCCTGTCTGCATCCCATTTTTCATTGAGAGTCACTTCCAGGGTTGCCGGTGCCGCAAGCTCCATCTCCTGAAGTTTTACCTGCAGAGCATACGGTGCATCATCGGCCGCCTTTTTGATCTCATCCAGATTTTCCTCAGAAAACTCTACTTTGAGTTTCTGTTCAATCGGATTTTTGATCTTACTTCCATCATAAATCCATGTATAAGAAATGCCGTCAGACGTTTCTCCGTGGAAACGATACTCTCCCTTTTCTCCGGCGATACTTTCCATCTGTTCTTTTGTGATCACACCATCTTCCGGAATCTGATTATCTTCTTTCAGGGCATTTTTATCATTTTTCTTCTCTGCTTTTGTTTCTTTTTTGTCTGTATCAGCTTTTTTATCTGTTTTTGCAGTATCCTGTACAGCCTCACTTCTGACCGGTTCAGATGCTTTTTCTCCACCACACCCTGTCAGTGAAGCCGCGCTCAGAGCCAGACACAGAATCAGTCCTGTAAATTTATTTTTTATTTTCATCTTTTTTCTTTTTCCTCCGTTTTATAAGCTGTGGTATTCCGGTTGCAAGTGCTGCCCCGACAGCGACACCTGCAAGTCCCCATACAACCGACGGGATTTCTTTTTCTGCTGCAACAGCAGTCGTTTCTTCTGTGCTGTCTGTTGTTTCCTGTGTTTTTGCATTTGATTTTTTGCTCTCGGTTTTTCCGTCCTCAAGTTTCTTTCCGGTTACTTTTTCATCATCTTTCTCAACATATTTCTCTGCGGTAAAGCTCCATCCCTTTGAAGACTTTTTCTTTTTGTCCTTTGAATCTTTTGAATCGGAAGTTTTTTTATCAGAAGTTTTCTTACCGGTACCTGCCCCGGAAAGAGATTTACCCGCTCCTCCCGGTGCTGCCTTGCTGGCCGCCTTTTCGGAAGAACTGCTTTTCTTTTTTGAGCTGTTTGATTTATTTTTTTTGCCGGTGGAAGATGATTTTTTCGCCGGCTTTCTGGTCGGTTTTGCAGCCGGCTCTTCCAGTCCGGTTCCTTTTCCGTCTCCGGCTCCGCCAATCGTCAGTTTTACATCTGACATATTGTAAAGAGAGGTCTGTCCGTTTTTCATTCTCTGATATGCAACCAGCGCATAATATCCCTGCTCAGTCGCCATACCGTTAACTTTACCTGCTTCTCCGCCCCCGTTATTACCGCTTCCGGATTTTACATGCATAAATCCACTGTTACCCAAATGATAGGAAAGCAGATTTTCCACCATCCATTTACCGCCTTTTATAAAACGTGGATCTGTTTCCGGGTCAATCCCAAGCGCGCAGAGCGCTGTCAGCACCTGTGCACAGGATTCCACTGTTTCTACCGGTCCCTGTCCGCCTGTTGTAGAAAATCCACCTGTATCATTCTGCATTGCAGATAATACATCCAGTGCCTGATCAATTGCTGTCGTCACATTTTCATACCCGGATTTATGATAATATGGTGCAAGCGCCTGCAAAGCCATTCCTGTAAGATCTGAATCCGCCTTCGTTCCGCTCATTGCCCATCCGCCGCCTGGTACCTGCACACTTAAGAGATGATCGATCAGTTTTTCTCTGGAATTCTGGTTGCCACCGGCTTTTACCTTCGGGAAGGAATAGGCCGGATTACAGTCCAGTGCAAGCAAAGCCCAGATTGCACCATTTGGTCCCTGTTCAACAGTTTTGTCAAAGTCAGCAATCGGCTCAAACAGATTATACCCGTCTACATTTCTTGCATCTTTTCCTATTGCCGTCAGACTTAAGATTGCTTTTGAGTATTCTGTGTATTTGATCGTATTGGTAAGCGATCCGTTATTCGCCTTCAGATAATTTGCAAAATGATTGTAATAGGTAGAAAAATAGGAAGAATCCAGGCCGGCACCATTTCGCGCCTGAGCCAGTACAAACCATTCGCTTCCGATTGTCGGGTTTTTATCCAGATTTTTTATATAGGTTCCTGTCTCGGACAATACCTGTGAAGTTGATTTCGGAAGTGCATTTGCTCCCTGCACTACCTGTACTTTACATTCTGCACTTATATTTTCATTTTCTTTTACAGAAACCCGGATTGTTGTCGTTCCTTGCTTTTTGCCGGTGATTTTACCATCCTGATCCACGGAAGCCACAGAATCATCACTGCTTTTCCACACAAGTTCATATGCTTCCGTAATTTTTTCAGGTTCTGTAGACACTTTCAATACAGTATTCTGTCCGATGTTGATGCTGGTCTTCGTTTCGAGCGCGACGCCCTGTATTGTTGTGTGCACATCTGCGATATAGATATTTTTGATATCTTTCGCATTTTCAAGATAAAAATTACCGTCTTTATTATCTGCTGGCTGCAGAATCGTAATGGTACTTTCTTTACCATCTCCGGACGGATTTACGGTAAATATCTGTGGATTCTTCAGTTCTTTATAATTTTCGGGTACAGGAAAAAGAAGTGATGTATCATCTGTGTTTTCACATGCTTCACCACTCCTGATGTCTGTATAGGCAATATCGGCAGCATATACCAGATCTGCCTGACTTCCCGGATTCATTTTTTCATATAATCTGATATTCTCATCCTGCACCTGCTGTTCAGGCTTATCCACCTGCAGCGCAATATACCACAACCATGTATCTGCTGTAATATCCTGATTCTTGCAGATCACACCCATGATCCGATTCCTGATCATAGTAAGATTATTTTCTACATCCGGATACTTTTCATGAATTTCTTTATATATATCAGCATTCTGTTCATACAGATTGGAGGCACTGATAAAATTCTGCATCACCTGCGAAGACATATCCGGAGTTTCCTGTCCGAGTGCAGCGTTCACTGCATTCACAACATTCTGCACCAGAGATGCTGTGTCCGCATTTTCCACCTGTTTATCTTCCTGTACTGCTGAATCATTCTTTGTCTCTTTCGTTTCAGAAGATTCTTCCTTTTGTCCGGTCTGTGACTGATCATTCGGCTTTTGCTGCGGCTGATCCTGATTTTGTCCACCTTGCAATGTACCTGTTTCCGACTGCTCAGGCTGTGAATCCGTTTTATCACCGGCAGAATCTGTTTCCGGGTTCTCCGAAGCTTCCGGCTCCTGCGGTTCCTCCTGAGCACTTTCTCCGTCTTCCTGTGTCTCCTGCTGTGTTTCCGACTGTATCGTTTCTGCTGCCAGTACCGGTATATTCGGATAAACATTTGTTGTCAGTACCGACGCACAAAGTAACGCAATCATCTTTTTTTTATTCATAATCTGACGCTTTCTTTATATTTCCTAGCCTTCTTTTCTCTCCATCATTTCTTCCACATACTCACATTTGAAGCCGTATTCCCTCGCATAATGATCTACCTTGCCGCCTTTTTGACAGACAAGTGTACAGCTTTTATTAATAATCCACGGTCCGATCTCATCCGGATCATGCAGAATTTCAAGACGTTCCAGCCGACTGCATCCGTGGAATGCCCAACGGCCGATTTTTTTTACACTTTCCGGAATATAAACTTCTCTGAGCTGTTTGCAGCGGAAAAAAGCACTGTCTCCAATTACTTTTAAATTCGGTGGAAGTTCCAGTTCTTCCATTGCACAAAAATAAAAGGCTTCTTCACCTATCTCTCTTACAGCCGCCGGTAAGTTGATTTCTTTAAGCTCTTTACATCTGTAAAATGCTCTGCGCTCAATGACCTGTGTGCGACAGGGAAGTTTTACGGATATAAGATTTACGCACGAATCAAATGCTGCCTCTGAAATAACAGTACAGCGGCCATTATTTGGAAACTCTACACGATGAAGCTTATTACATTCCTGATATGCCTGTGCTCCTAGCTTTTCTAATGATTTTGGAAAAACAACCTTCCTGAGTCTGTGATTTACTGCAAAAGCTCTTTTCTTTATCTCGAGTAAGCCCTCCGGAAATGCTACTACCTTCTGAAACTGGCAGCCTTCAAATGCCTGTTTTCCGATAATACGGCATTCTTCCGGCAAAACCACCTCATGCACTTTGCCATTGTTCAAAAAACATCTGTCACCTATATATTTATATCCATCAGGGACCTTTCCGGCCTCTCCGCCTCTTCTGTTTCGCTCATTCTGTGCTGTATATGTACGGATATCATACCTTAACTGATTCCAGCCTATTTCATCATTCAGTCGTTCCATATTGAAAGTTCCCCCCCTAAGACAACAAAAACAGAGTCCCATTTGCAATGGGCCTCTGTCCTCTGTACAACGTGTTAAATCTGACTTATTATGCAAAAAGCATATTCACAGCAGCTATTTGAACTGTTCCGGATTCTCACCGGATTACGTTAAACTGCCTTTTACGACAGACCACGCCTGGTTATCCAATTTTCTAAAGTATATCATTTTGATAAATTTATGTCAATAAAGATTGTACACATATCTGTACATCTTCCTTATTCATACATTCAATCGTCCATGTACGTGTCTCCGTCCGCGGCAAATACGAAAGAACTTCTCTCCACGGCAGATTTCCTCTGCCAAGTCCAAGATGAGAATCTCTTTCTCCGGCATTGTCATGGATGTGAACATGGCGGACATAAGGTGCCAGTTCCTCTGCCCACTCAATAACCGAAATATCGGAGTAACAATGTGCATGCCCGATATCAAGGCAGAGTCCAAAGTCCGGATGCTCCACCTGCTCATATACATCACGCAGAAGCCGCCAGTCCTCATCGAGAACATTTTCCATATCAATTTCGAGTCCATCTTTATCTCGCAGGAAATCGTTAAAGAACCGACTCACCTGATTCGCCCATCCCTGACGGTAATATACGGTAGGGATCATTCCTGAATGGTACACGATTTTTTTTGCGCCAAGTAACTTACCGACCTGATAACACTGCTCAAACCGCTCCATCGTCACACGGCGGATCATGCTGTCAAATGTTGCCGGGATGAGATCCAGAAACGGGCCATGCAGTGTCAGTGGCGGATTTCCCATCTTTACAAGGCGTTCTTTGTATGTTTCTATCGTTTTGTCCAGATGGTCAAGATTTTCCGAAATGGAAAATTCGATGCTTTCCACTCCAAGTTCGCTGCTTTTTAAAAGTTCCTGCATTTCTTCATCCGGAAGCAGATGACTGATATAGATCACGTTATTTGTTTGCTCCTTTGACAACAGATTATTCCTGCGTTTTTTTCTTTAAGTTTCTGGTGTTTTTTTCTACCATTTTGCGTGGCACCATGATCATATGTCCGCATCCCATACATTTCAGACGAAAATCAGCTCCCACACGCAGGATCTCCCACTCTTTACTTCCACATGGATGTCCCTTTTTGAGTGTCACAATATCCCCAACATCATAGATAAGTCCCATGCTCTGTCATTCTCCTTATTTCTGATTTACTTTTATCTGTGAAAAGACCTGTCCGATCGGCTCCTTGATCAGAAGATCGGCATTTCTGTCTCTCGGTGTGGAGGATTTATTGATCACTACAAGCGCTTCGCCGCGGAAATAATCAATAAGACCTGCTGCCGGATATACTGCCAGCGACGTTCCTCCGATGATCAGAATCTGCGCATCCGAAATTGCTCTCACAGATTCTTCGATCGTATTTGTATCCAGTCCCTCTTCATAAAGCACCACATCCGGCTTGATCATACCTCCGCATTCGCAACGCGGCACGCCGGTACTGTGTTTCATATGTGCAAAGTCAAAAGATTTTCCACAGCGCATGCAGTGATTACGGTAAACACTTCCGTGAAGCTCCAGTACCTTCTGACTGCCTGCCATCTGATGAAGGTTATCAATATTCTGTGTGATTACTGCTTTGAGTTTGCCGGCCTTTTCAAGCTCGGCAAGTTTCAGATGTGCAGCATTCGGTTTCGCTGTATCACAGAGCATCTTATCACGGTAGAATTTATAAAATTCGTCCGGATGACTTAAGAAAAAGCTGTGACTTAAGATAGTCTCCGGCGGAAAGTCATATTTCTGATGATAAAGTCCATCCTGAGAACGGAAATCCGGTATTCCACTCTCTGTCGAAACACCGGCACCTCCAAAAAATACGATGTTGTCATGCCCATCGATCAGTTCCTGTAATTTCATAATCTTTTCATCCATGGAAAACCCTCCCTTATCCTGCGATATCAAGAGATATCTCATCCGTATTTTCCTCATCTGCTGTACTGTCCGTATTCGTCGCAGCACCATCTGCATCCTCCGCATCAACTCTCTTACCCTGCACAACAAAACGGGTAGATTCATTGCCGGTACAGGTAGACAATGTCACGATTCTGTCTTTGATCGTCAGATCTGTATCATCTGTTTGGATTTCGGAGTAACCTTTAATCGTCTCCAGATATTTCTCGAACTCTTCGCCCGGACCTTTAAACAGTGTATAGGTATCGCTGTTTACACCGGTTGTATAAGCAGTAATGATCTCATAACGGTAATTGCGCTCCGGTGTCAGAATCCAGAAATATTTATCCTGCTTATAAAGCTTGTCATCCTCTCTGAACTTCTTCAGATGTCCGAACATCGAACCGTTCTTCATATTATGGCCATATACAAGTGTATTACAATCGCTGAAATCACCACTGTTTTCATAATCTACAAAGATTGTTCCGGCAAAGTTGTAATTTTTCTCATAAGTCTGATGCAGGTATGTCTGGTTATCTTTACCTTTGACGATCGGATAGCTGATATCCGGAAGTGCATCTACATAGATCCATCCCACAACATCCTCATTGACACTCTTGAGTTTGTCAAAATCCACCTCGATCGGCGGTTTTATCTGTGCACTTGGTCCGGCAACTTCGGCACTGTCAGCATCACGCTCGGTAACTGCCATTTCCTCGATCTGATTGTATTCATCTGTACCTTTTTTGTATTCTGTGTAAATATGGTAGAGATTAAATGCCGCGTAGCAGAAAACCGCGATTGCAACGATCAGTGCGATCGTCAGCAGCACATCACTCTTCTTTTTTTTCTTTTGTTCAGGCTGTTTCTGAGTGTTGTTTTTGTTTTCTTCCATAATCATACTCCTTAGGCTTAGTCTTATTGCTGCGTACCTTTTCGGGCATTCCAAGAAGGACAATTGCGATCACAGTCAGGAACAGTCCAACAAATTCGATTGCAGTCGGTATTTCCCCGAAACAGAAAATACCGAATACCATCGCTGCCACCGGCTCACCGGCTGCAAGAATGGAGACTTTCCCCGCATCCATATACTGAAAACCAATCGTATAAAATGTATACGGAAGAACTGCACCACAGATTGCATGAAGTACCATAAATATAACACCATGTGCAGGAGCTTCTGTAAAATACGCTCCAAGGATCTTCCAGTCGGTAAACGGAATCAACGTCACTGCAATCACAACCATACAGTAAAACGTGATCGTCAGTCCGGAGTAGCCTCTTTTCATGGCAATTTTGGTAAACAGGCTGTACATGGCATAAAAAACACCGCTTGCCACTCCGAGAAAAATCCCGTAACCGCTGATTTTCATACCCCCAAGGCTTTCCAGTAATCCGCTTGCAAGACTGCATCCGAAGACTGCAAGTGCTGCACAGCCGGCCTTACGTATAGTGATCTTTTCTTTTAAAAACACTCTCGCAAGAATCAGGACATACACCGGTGACAGGCTCAGAAGCACTGCTGCCAGTGACAGGTGTACATAATTTACTGCTTCATTATAAGTAAGATTTACTCCAAGCATGCCCAGCCAGCTTGCCAGCACAAAGATCCACAGATCCTTCAGACGTATTTTCAGCTGGCTCTTATCAATTACAGCAATCCCTATCAGCATCAGAATCACAGAAATCACCGTTCGTGATCCGACGATCGTCGCAGTGTCCATTCCATAGCCGCTTAAAGACCGTATAAAAATCCCGACAGAACCCCACAGGATTCCTGCTGATACCGGGAAAAACCAAGCAACTTTTTTCATTTGTGTTCTCCTCATCCATATCTCATCTGTTTGTTACTGTTCACTCCGTTCACAGCAACTTGGTCAAAATCCATTCCAAATCACCTACGGTGATGGGATTTTGCCCCGTATGTCTCGGGATTTTGCCATTATTCATGGCAAAACACCTCGCGGAATACTACCTGTAAATAGTAACATCTATTTCCCCCATGATATCACTTTTTCACAAAAATGGCTATGAGTTTTTCCCTGTATATGCTAAAATGAATTTATTATGGTTACTGTTCGCAGCAATCTAATATTATCCTAATCGGAGGTAGATACAATGGCAAAAAAAAATCTTATTGTCGGTCAGTCCGGCGGACCTACTGCCGTTATCAACAGCAGTCTCTATGGAGTTGTCTCTGAAGGTCTTTCCCATCCGGATACAATTGAGCATGTATATGGTATGGTAAACGGTATCGAGGGATTCCTTAATGACCGTGTACTTGATTTTGAAGAAGCTCTTCCCGGCGAAAAGCTTGAATATTTAACTCATACCCCGGGTGCTTATCTCGGTTCCTGCCGCTACAAACTGCCGGAATCTCTCGAAGATCCGATTTATCCGGCACTTTTCCGCAAATTTGAAGAACTCAATATCGGTTGGTTCTTCTATATTGGTGGCAATGATTCTATGGATACCGTCAGTAAACTTTCCCGCTACGCGGCAAGCATTGGCAGTTCTATCCGCGTGATCGGTGAACCGAAGACGATTGATAATGATCTGGTAAATACCGACCATACCCCGGGCTTCGGAAGTGCCGCCAAATACGTTGCTTCCACAGTCCGTGAAATCACGACAGATGCCAACGTCTACGAAAAAAAATCCGTCACGATCATCGAGATCATGGGGCGTCATGCTGGATGGCTCACTGCTGCCAGTGCCCTTGCGCGTAAATACGAAGGAGACAATCCTCTGTTCATTTACCTTCCGGAAGTTGCCTTTGACCAGGATGCTTTCCTGCGTGATCTTGAAAAAGCTTTTGAGAAAAACTGTAATCTTATCGTCTGTGTTTCCGAAGGTATTCACGATGCTGACGGCACTTTCATCTGCGAATACGACAGTTCTGTAGGTACAGATACTTTTGGTCATAAGATGCTTGCCGGATGCGGCAAATATCTGGAAAATCTCGTGCGCAGCCGCCTTGGTGTCAAAGCACGCTCCGTTGAGCTTAATGTCAGCCAGCGCTGCTCTGCTACATTAATTTCCGCAACAGATCAGCAGGAGGCCATTGCCGCCGGAAAATTCGGTGTACAGGCTGCCCTTGACGGAGAAACAGGAAAGATGGTTTCTTTTATCCGCCAGACAGACACAGCAGGATCCTATCAGATGGTTTGCGGACTTGAAGATGTCAACGCCATCTGCAATGAAGAAAAAACAGTTCCTGTTGAATGGATCACTCCGGACGGACACGATGTTACCGAAGATTTTATCCGTTATGCCCGTCCGCTGATTCAGGGAAATATCTCTGTTCCACTCGGAGAAGATGGTCTGCCGGAATTTGTATATCGTAAATAATTTTGATTCAAAACATTTAATTCTGATTGATGCATCATAAACAAAAAGACAGCGGCGAATAATTCGTCACTGTCTTTTTTATTGTATATGATATATACTTCTTAATGCTGTTCAAATTCTTCATGGTCTTTGCGGATACGTTCTTTGACTCTCTTTCTGAGTCTTGCTTCATGTTTCTTTTCATCACTGCTCTTCGGCAGTATGATGTTCAATATAACTGCGATTAATGTTGCAAGTACGACCGGAGATTTACCAAAAATCGTTGTTACCCACTCCGGAAAGCTTGCAAGTGCTGCGGATGCCTGTGAAACCCCCACACCGATTGCTGCCGCAAGACCAACAATTGAAGAATTCCGGTAATCCATCTCTTCGGACGCTACCAGCTTCATTCCGGTCATGGCGATTGAAGCAAATACAGAAACCGTCGCACCACCAAGAACACACTGTGGAATCGTAGTCAGCAGCGCAGAAAACTTCGGTACGATTCCGGCGACACCAAGGATCACGGCTGCCAGCCCAAGCACCCAGCGATTAATAACCTTTGTCGTTGTCACGATACCAACATTCTGACTGTACGTTGCTGTCGGAAGTCCGCCAAGCAGAGCTCCGATTATATTTGTTACTCCATATGCAGTGATACCATTCTGTAATTCTCTGTCTTCCGGTTCACGATCCATAGCACCGATCGTTGTCGCAGAATAATCTCCGATTGCCTGAACAGAGTTGATTGCAAACAGCAGCCCGATTGCCACACAGGCAGAAATCTCAAAATGAATTCCAAAATGCATGAACTGCGGAAGCTGAAACATTTTTGCCTGTCCCACACTTGACAGACTGACCATCCCAAACGGAATTGAAACCACGTATCCTACAATGATACCGATTAAAATAGAGGCCAGTTTCAGGATACCCCTGCCAAAATGATTCAGTCCTGTCACAACTGCCAGTGTCAGAAATGCCACAAGCCAGTTCTGCCAGGAACCATAATCCGAATTACTTGTTCCGCCGGCCATATAATTAATTGCTGTCGGATAAAGGGAAAGTCCGATTGTAAATACAACGGTTCCCGTAATCAGCGGCGGGAAAAATGCGCGGATTTTTTTAACCAGAAGTCCCATGATAATTGCTACAATACCGCCAACGATCTGTGCTCCCAGAATCGTACTGATTCCGTACCCTTCTGCGATTGCCTGCATACTCGGTACATAGGCAAAACTTACTCCCATGATCATTGGAAGACCGGATCCTAAATTAAATCCCTTCTTCTTTCCGATTGGAAATAACTGGATCAATGTAGACAATGCCGATACCACCAGCGATGCCTGAATCAGAATCACTCTGTCTTTTGCACTTAATCCATCACCACCTACTGCTCCGGCTACAATGATTGCCGGTGTAACGCAGCCCACAATCATTGCAACTACATGCTGCAATGCCAGCGGAAGTGCTTCCTGAAATTTTGGAATGCCGTTCAGTTCAAAAATGCTTCCTCTTTTCATGTTTCCTCCTGACTGGTTTTCAATACGATCTCCGCTTTTGTATATTGAAAATCCGATTTGACTGTTATTTGTTGAACAGTCTTATTTTTTTTGTAATTATAACAAATTTCAGGCTCAAAAACAATTCGTGAGGTTTAAGATTTTTGCCGTCATTGCTACTAAATTTTCACATGCATTTTTGTATACTTTTCTGTGGTTTTCTTTATTTTACTAATTCAAAGAAATCTGTCAGATCATCCAGTGATTTGATATCTCCGGTAGCTACCAGACCATCTGCACCTTCTGATGCATCCATAGTAAGGACCAAATCACTGGAAGCATCATTCGCATACATCTTAATATTCGGATCCTGTGCAGTTGCCAGGAACTGTACACTTCCCTTTGTGATCAGCGCCGCATAGGTAGATTCGTCTTCAATTACCTGAATGTCCACATTCAGCCCTGCATCTTTGAAGTCCCAGATAAAGAAGTGTCAGCGGAACCAGTGCTACGACCGGCAGATATCTGGCAAATCCAATGATCAGTGCAAAACATATTCCCGATAAAATCTTTCCGTTATCTCTTACTGTCTTTTTCTTCATGTCTGCATCCTTTTCTTTTTCGTTTTACCATGTTGCCATGGTGTAGCAGTGATGTGTTAACCTATATTTTTCCAAAAAGCAAGGATTTTTTCAATCCGACACTCTATTTCGAAAAAAAAGAACCATCCATGAGTACGGTTTCTTTAAATAATCCGTACTCTGAATGATTCTTTACTTTTTTCTGCTTATATTATAATGTCTGTCCGAAACACTCTTATGAGATTTTTCAAATCATTATTTCTTACTGCGGTATGCTTCTGCTTCCCAGTGTGTGATAAAATATGTAATCTCATCTGTCATCTGCAGCGGACCGCCAAAACTTTCGGCATATACGGCAAGCTTGATGGCATCTTTGACCAGAAGCTGTGCTTTCGCTGCTTTTTCCTTATCATCTTCCATGATAAATGCGCCAATGCCCTGTACAAGGATCAGTCGCGGTTCTTTGTCATTCTCTGTCATAAATGCATCCAGTGCTTCTTTGGCCTGATCAATATTTTCTACAAATAACGGATATGGTCCACAGTATACAATGTGAT